>Ga0208243_1000028_pt1 | contig 222612 bp, 214 predicted proteins | sample Subbio2Aug_QV12A_FD_184826 | JGI IMG/M metagenome (GOLD analysis project Ga0208243, IMG submission 184826) | Serpentinite rock and fluid subsurface biosphere microbial communities from McLaughlin Reserve, California, USA - CR12Aug_QV12A (SPAdes) | ecosystem: Environmental > Terrestrial > Deep... | reverse complement strand
TCGTCCAGCGGCGGCGGCTGGATCGTCGGCGGCGTCACCGGCGGCTGCGGCGTGCCCGGCGTGCCGTCGTCCGTGATCGTGCCCACGCCCGTGGCGCTGTTGGTCACCGTCGTTGCCGTCAGCGTGAAGGTTTCCGGGCCTTCGTACACTTGCGTCGGTTCGTCGGCCGTCGTCTGCACCGACACGTAGAACGTCGTCGTGTTGGCCGGTACCTGAACCTGACCACCCACCACCGGCGTCCATGTCGCACCGTTGTCAAACGTCACATACAGGTCGTTCGACAGGTCGCTGCCCAGCGTCGCGTCGGTGTCCGTATCCACCGCCGTGTTGCCCAGGTTCAGCGTCACCGTCGTCGGGTTCGCCGACGGGTTGCTCAGCGTCAGCGTGAAGATCGCCGTCTGGCCTTCCGACACCGTCACATTGCTCACTTCGATACCCGGCGGATCTTCCGGCAACAAACCACCCTGGAACGTATCTTCTGGGGCATTGCGCTCGGTAGCGAAGCCATACTGTTGCCCATCCACGCTTTCAACAACGCGCAGGAACTCAACAAACGAATGGCCTTCATTGCCGCTGGCCGCCTCACCGGCTGCCGGCGCTTCTGCATCGAGCAGTGCATCGAGGTCGCCGCCGTCGGCAATGACGCCGGCCAACTGATCAAAGCCGCCTCCCGAACGGGCAACCGCGCTATCCGAGGCATCCGGCTTGTCCTGGGCCGCCACTTCGGCGTCGAGCGTTACTGCCTGGCGTTCGGCGATGACCATGCTGCGACCGTCGGCCAGGGCCAGAACGACCTGGGCGCCATTGCCGGAAACGACCACCTCGCCTTCACGGATGACATCGCCGGCTTTCAGCCGACGCAGATTACCCGCGCTGTCGCGGGCATAGGCTTCACCAGTGAGGGAAGAAACTTTGGCAATAACAGCAGCTTGAGCCATGACGATACTCCAAAATGGGTAGGCGATACGTCATAGTAGGTGGCGTCAAGCAGCTTGGCTATTGGACTAAAGTACAGTTTTTCGGACTGTATCGAACGATCCGTGAATTACAGCTTAAGGCCGTTGATTTTCAACGACAATTGCAGACGATCACGGGTACCGGTCTTGTCAAAAATGGCGGTCAGGTGAGCCTTGACGGTGCGCTCGGCAATTGACAAACGATTGGCGATTTCCTTGTTGCTTGCACCGCTGGCAACCATTGCAGCCACCTGCTTTTCCCGCTCCGAAAGCGTATCCGGCAAGGCAGCCTTGGCCGTCGCAGGATTCTGATTGCTCAGGATGCGGGCCGTACGGCCGATCAATTGCTGCAACAGGTTCTGGCCGACCCACAAGCCGCCGTTACCGACCACCGCGGCAACCTGCTGTAGCACCTCGGGTGCCGCATGCGTGTTGCAGCAACCGGCCGCGCCGGCCGACAGGGCTTCGAGGATCAGCGCATCGCCCGGCTCATCGGCCAGGATCACGGTTTTTCCATTGCGGGCCAGCAGAGCAGGCAGAATCACGGTGATTGACTCCCCGGCACGCAGACGGCACCAGCGAATCGAAACATCTGCACCAGCACCGCCCTGCGCTGCCGCTCGCAACACCATCCGGGCAGCCGGCATGGCCGCCTGCCAGTTGGGCAGGAAGGCATGCTCAGTATCAACGATTTCGTATTCCATCAGCGCTCCGTCATCGCTACGCTCTTGGCCCGCAGAACCGGCTTGAGCAGATAGGTCAGCACGCTCTTCTTGCCGGTCATGATGTCAACCTCGGCCACCATGCCGGGAATGATCGGCAGGTTGGCGTCGCCGAAGCCCGGCTTGTTGGTGCGCACCCGTACCAGATAGAAGGCGTTGCCCTTGTCGTCGGTGACCGTGTCGGCACTGATGTGCTCCAGTGTCCCTTCCAGGCCGCCATAGATGGAGAAATCGTAGGCCGAGAACTTGACCATGGCAGGTTGCCCCGGACGCAGGAAAGCGATGTCGCGTGGCAGCACCCGGGCTTCAAGCAGCAGGGCGTCTTCGAGCGGCACGATTTCGATCATGTCCTTGCCCGGCTGGACGACACCGCCGACAGTATTGACCAGCAGGCGCTTGACGATACCCTTGACCGGCGAGCGGATCGACGACTGCTTGACCCGGTCGGACAAGGCCACGCTACCCTCGGCGAGGCCGCTGAGCTTGGTCGTCGATTCGGACAACTCCCGCCCGGCTTCGTTGCGGAAACTCAACTCGACTTCCTCGATCTTGCGTTTGGCTTCGTTAATGGCAGCCTGCACGCGGGTGATCTGGGCGGTGGCCATGTCGCGCTCGCCGCGATAGCGCGAAACATCGCGTTCAAGACGGAGCAGCTCGACTTCGGAAACGGCGCCGGAATTGATCAGCGGACGTGTCTGGGTCAATTCCTGCGAGGTCAGGTCATAGCCCTGTGCCGCCTGTGCACGCCGGGCAGAGGCCTCATTCAGCTCCTGCTGACGCTGGGCGAGTTGCTGCCGGGCGATCGACAGGGCAGCCTCGAGTTCGCTGCGTCTGGCAGCAAAAAGCTGGCCTTCCTGGATGGCGATTTCGGGCGCTTCGGCGACGACCTCTGCCGGCGGGATGAATTCACTTCCTTCGGCAATCGCCCGCAGGCGCGCCGTCCGTGCCAGCAAGCCGAGATACTGCGCCCGGTTTTCCTTGACCGACGAAACGAAACGGGTTTCGTCAATCTTGATCAACAGCTGGTCGATTTCAACGATATCGCCCTCGCGCACCAGAATTTCGGAGACCAGGCCACCGTCGATCGACTGCAGCACCTGCAATTGTTTGGACGGAATGACCCGACCCTCACCGCGCGTCACTTCATCAAGCTGGGCTATCGCTGCCCAGATGACAAAGAGCACGAAGACCAGGCCGATCGAACGCAGCAGGAAGCGTGCGCGCAAGGGTTCCTGGCGCAGCATGGCCAGATCGGCGTCGGTGGCGAAATCGACCACTTCGACGTCTTCGCGATTGGGCAGGCGGCCAAGCACCCGCTCGACCCGCGGCTTGTTGCTGACAGCCAGCTTTTCCAGCCAGCCGTGCACGGTCATGAAAGCTGTTTTCAGGCGGCTCACGATGCCCTCCCGATACGTCCGCTCTGCAGCGCCTGGATCACCTGATCGCGCGGTCCGTCGGCAACCACCTTGCCTTCATCGACGACGATCACCCGCGTCGCCAGATCGAGCAGGCTGTTGCGATGCGTGACGATGATCACCGTCTTGTGGGCGGCAATGCTCTTCAGACGCTGCTTGAATTGCTGTTCGGACGAAAAATCCATGGCGCTGGTCGGTTCGTCGAGCAGCAGGATCGGCGGATCCATCAGGAAGGCACGGGCAATCGCCACCCCCTGGCGCTGTCCGCCGGACAAGGAATCACCGCGCTCACCGATCATCATGTCAAAGCCGTCCGGATGGCGATTGACGAAATCCGTCAATCCGCCGGCTTCAGCCGCAGCGAGGATCGCGGCATCGTCGGCATAGGGCGCGCCGATCGAGATGTTGTCGCGCAAGGTGCCATAGAACAGGGTCACATCCTGCGCCACATAACCGATATTGCGCCGCAGGTCGGCCGGGTCGAGCTGGCGCACATCGACCCCGTCGATGCTGACGGCACCGCCGGTGGTCTGGTACAGGCCCATGATCAGTTTCTGCAGCGTCGTCTTGCCGGAGCCGATGCGACCGATGATCACCACCTTCTCGCCGGCCTTGATGTTGCAGTTGATGCCGCGCAGCGCGGAAACCTGGGTATTGGGGTAGCTGAACTCGACATCGCGGAATTCGATGTCGCCACGCAGTTCGGGCCGATGAACGAAACTGGCATCAGCCGGACGCTCCACCGGGTTGGCCATGACCTGCTCCAGCGAGGTCAATGCCACCTTGGCATTGTGGTACTGCATGAGCAGGCCGACCATCTGCCCCAGCGGCGCCACCGCACGTGACGACAGCATGGTGCAGGCGATCAGACCACCCATGCTGAGCTTGCCGTCGCCGATCAGGTAAACACCGACGATGATCACCAGCACATTGACCACCTGCTGCATTTCCATCGCGCCGTTGGTCGCTGCGGCCGACAGGAAACGCATCTGGTTGTTGATGCGGGCGACGAAAGCCACCGATTTTTCCCACTTCGCCTGCATGATGCTCTCGGCCCCCTGGGTCTTGATCGTTTCGAGGGCCGTCAGGCTTTCGATCAGCGTGGCATTGCGCAAGGCACCAGCCCGATAGGTCGTTTCCGACAGTTCGTGCATCTTGTGCTGCAGGACGTAGGCGTACACCAGCACGACCAGCATGGCACCGAGCACCGGAAACAGCAGCGGCCAGGCAATCATGCTGATGACCAGCAGGAAGAGCATGGCAAACGGCAGGTCGATCAGTGTCGTCACTGTCGCCGAGGTGATGAAGTCGCGCACCGATTCGAAGGAGCGCAGATTCGAGGCAAAGGAACCGACCGCTGCCGGCCGCGCTTCCATGCGCACGCCAAGCACCCGCTCCATGATGCGGGCCGACAGTTGCATGTCGATACGCGCACTGGCCAGATCGATGAAATAACCACGCAAAGTCCGCAACACCATGTCCACCGCGATCACGATGCCGACACCAAGCGCCAGCATCCACAGCGTTTCCAGCGCCCGGTTCGGCACCACCCGGTCATAGACGTTCATGGTGAACAACGGCAACGACAGGGCCATCACGTTGATCAGCAGCGCCGCCGCCAGCACATCGCGATAGACCGGCCACTGATCGGCCAAAGCCCCCCAGAACCAATGGCGCAGCTTGACTTCGCCAACCTGCGGCGTGCGTTTGTCGAAACGGAAATGCGGGCGGGCAAAGATGGCGACGCCGAGATAGCGCGCGGCCAGTTCGGCGCGGGGCATCACCACCGAGCCCTGGCCGGTATCCGGAAACAGCAGGCGGGCGTTCTCGCCACTATCGTCCCAACCGAGCAGGACACAGGCTTCGTCGCCCTTGAGCATCAACACCGCCGGCAACAGCACCTCATCGATACTGTCCAGCGAACGCTTGACCAGCTTGGCCGACAGACCGGCGCGCCCGGCCGCACGCCAGAACAAGGATGGCGTCAACAAACCATTTTCCAGCGGCAAGCCGGCGACCAGCGCCGCACGCGTGCTCGGCCTGCCGTGGATACGGGTCAATTCGACCAGGCAGTCGAGCAGTGGATCGTGGTGCATCAGATCCTCCCGCAGACCACTGACGGTCGCCTCACCTGAAATACTCATTTACTCCGCCTGCTTTCTGATATTTCCGACGATTCTAACCTTCGCTTCCGTCACAATTGCAAAACATTGCAAAGGACTGCTAAAACAATAGCATTTGCATATCAAGTCACGGTACGAAATCCGGCAAAACCCGTGACACACGATGATTGGCCAGACGCACGTAATCGGGCAAGCCCCTGCGGAAAGGCGGCGGGTCTTCGCCTTCGATCAAGGGCTGCAGATAGGTCCGGCAGGCCTCGGTGATGTGAAAGCCATCGACCGAAATGAATTCGGCCGGCATCCGGTGTTCCTTGTTGGCCACGGCACTCAGCGGCACTTCGCCGATTTCCCAGCGGTAGGGACGATCGGAAAGACGCTGCAAGGTCAGCATGATGTTGTTGCTACCACGCACCGCCCGATCGACTGCGGCAACGCCGAGTGCATGCGCCTGCTCGACGTCGGTGCCGGACGCCAGGTGACGCGCCGCCCGCTGCAGATAATCGGCCAGCGCCAGGTGATATTTGTGGCCAAAACGGGCGTGAATCAGTTCGCCGATGAAGCGCCCGACGCCGCCGGCCCGGGTATGACTGGGCAAATCGTCGAAACTGCGCCCGCCAATCTCGCAGCCGCCGTCATCACACAAACCCTCGGCGACGGCGATGGCGCAATAGCCATGACGCTGCACGCATTCATCGACCCGCGCCAGGAAACGCTCGGCGTCAAATCTGACCTCGGGGAACAGCAGGATATGCGGCGGATCGCCTTCGTTTTCGCTGGCCAGGCCGGCAGCGGCGGCAATCCAGCCGGCGTGGCGGCCCATCGCTTCGAGGATGAAAACCCGGGTCGAGGTGCGCGCCATCGACGCCACGTCGAAACCAGCCTCGCGCATCGAGGTGGCGACGTACTTGGCCACCGAGCCGAAACCGGGACAGGTGTCGGTCAGCGCCAGATCATTGTCCACGGTCTTGGGAATGCCGATCACCGTCAGCGGATGACCGAGTTCGGCCAGCGTCTGCGACAGATGCCAGGCGGCGCCCATCGAACCATCGCCGCCATTGAAGAAGAAATAACCGATCTCGTGGGCACGAAAAACCTCGACCAGGCGCTCGAAATGCGCCCGATGCGTGCTCAGCGGACCGAGATGGAAGCGGCTGGAACCGAAAGCGCCGCCCGGACTGTAGCGCAGGCGGGCAATATCCGCGTCGGACTCGCGGCTGGTATCGATCAGGTCTTCGGTCAGCGCGCCAAGAATACCGTCGTGGCCAGCGTAGACCTTGCCGATCCGTTGCGGATGCAGCAAATGCAAACGGCGCGCTTCCTGGATCAGGCCGCACGCCGTTGCGTTGATCACGGCGGTAACGCCTCCCGACTGCGCGTAGAAGGCATTGTTCGCCGTCATGGGTTTACTTCAGGGCGTTGAAGACCGCCTTGGTGATGTCGTCGACCGAACCGACACCAGCAATCTTGCGCACCTTCGGTGCCGCGGCATCGCCTTCAGCTGCCCACTTGCCGTAGAACTCGACCAGCGGCTTGGTCTGCGAGTGATAGACATCGAGACGCTTCTTGACGGTTTCTTCCTTGTCGTCGTCGCGCTGGACCAGATCCTCACCAGTGACATCGTCCTTGCCTTCAACCTTGGGCGGGTTGAACTTGACATGGTAGGTGCGGCCCGACGGCAGGTGGGCGCGGCGGCCGGCCATGCGTTCGATGATGTCGCTGTCCGGCACGTCGATTTCGAGCACGAATTCGATCGGCACGCCGGCATCCTTCATCGCCTGCGCTTGCGGAATGGTGCGCGGGAAACCGTCGAACAGGTAGCCGTTCTTGCAGTCGTCCTGGGTCAGGCGATCCTTGACCATGCCGATGATCACGGCGTCCGGCACCAGGCCGCCCGCGTCCATGTGCTTCTTGGCTTCCAGACCCAGCGGGGTACCCGCCTTGACCTGGGCGCGCAGCATGTCGCCGGTGGAAATCTGCGGGATGCCGAATTCCTTCGAGATGAAGGTGGCTTGCGTACCCTTGCCGGCGCCGGGTGCGCCCAAAAGAATCAGTTTCATGGAAAATCCCTCTGGTTACGTATGAAAATTCTTGTTGTCGGCTGTTGTGGCGCCGTTCTCTAGACGGTCGAAGTTACCTGCTTATTCCCGCCCGGTCAAACAGTTTGCGCATCCTTTCGGCGTCCTCCGGGGTATCCACGCCGGAGGCCGGCGCCGCGTCGACCAGGGCGACGCTGATCCGGTAACCATGCCATAGCGCACGCAATTGCTCGAGCGCTTCGAAGCTTTCGGTCGGCGCCACGGACAGGCCGGCATAAGCCTTCAGGAAGCTCGCCCGGTAGGCGTACAGCCCGACGTGACGATACGCCGGAAAATCCGCCGGCAGGCTGGCACCGCCGCCCTCGCGGGCGAAGTGATCGCGAGCGTAGGGAATCGGCGCCCGCGAAAAATAGGCGGCATCGCCGTCGGCCCGCAACACCACCTTGGCCACATTGGGATTGAAGAAATCCGCCGGATCGGCAATCGGATGGGCAACCGTGGCGATATCGGCACCGCTGACCGCCAGCTGGCGGGCGGTGTGGACGATGATTTCCGGCTCGATCAGCGGCTCGTCACCCTGAACATTGACGACGATGGTGTCGTTGCTCCAGCCGCGCTGGGCGACAACTTCGGCCAGCCGGTCGGTGCCGGTCGCATGATCGCTGCGCGTCATCAGCGCGGCGAATTCGTGGGCTTCGCAGGCGGCCCGCACCTCGGCATGATCGGTGGCCACCCAGATTTCCTCGGCACCGGACAGGTGCGCCCGTTCGGCCACGCGCACGACCATCGGCTTGCCACCAAGATCGAGCAACGGCTTGCCGGGCAGCCGGCTCGACGCAAAACGCGCCGGGATGACAACCTTGAAGGCCGGCGTGATCACGCTTCGTCGGCGCCCAGCTGGCGCGCCTCGTCTTCGAGCATCACCGGGATGTCGTCGCGGATCGGATACGCCAGCTTGCACGGTTTGCAGACCAGCTCCTGCGCCGCTTTACGGTGTTCGAGGGGGCCCTTGCAGACCGGGCAAACGAGAATTTCAAGCAATCGGGCGTCCACGCAGCTTCTCCACTATCAAATCGGTCAATGCCGACGACACGTCGGCCTCGACGGGCAGCACCCAGGCCTCCCCCGTCGTCAGTCCAGCACATTTTACTGCATCCTTCTCGGTCATCAGCAGCACGGTGTCGTCGCCGAAGCGCAAGTCGGCCGCGACATAGGCGTGATGATCGGCAAAGGGGTGGGCGACAAAGTCCAGCCCCAACCCCTGCAGCGTCGCAAAAAATCGCTGCGGATCGCCGATGCCGGCCAGCGCGTGCAATTTCCTGCCGCGCAGCGCGGCTGCCGGGCAGCGTTGTGCCGGCTCGTCCAGGCGCCAGAATTCACCAGGCTGCAGACGCATGGCAAAGGCCGGCGTGCGGCCAGCCAGGGACTGCGCCGCAAAATCGTTGCCGATCACCGCATCGACCGATGCCAGACGCAGCAAGGGCTCACGCAACGGCCCCAGCGGCAGGCGCCAGCCGTTACCGGCGCCGCGCCGATCGAAAACCGCCAGCTCGACATCGCGGGCCAGGCGGTAATGCTGCAGACCATCGTCGCACAGCACCACATCGACTTCCGGATGGGCCGCCAGCAGCGCCTTGCCGGCCGCCGCCCGATCCCGGCCGACCCATACCGGCACACCGCTGCGCCGGGCGAGCAGCACGGGCTCGTCGCCAGTTTCCTGCGCCGGTGAGTGCGGCATGACCGGCCGCGCTGCGCCACCGGCGGCACCGTAGCCGCGACTGACGATACCCGGGCAGCAGCCACGCGCCCGCAGTTCGCAGGCCAGCCACAGGGTCAGCGGGGTTTTGCCGGCACCGCCGACGATCAGATTACCGACCACCACCACCGGTACCGGCAGGCGTACCGGCCGGGCATGGCGACGACGCCAGGCAGCGACCGCGACGAAGAGCAGGTTCACCGGCAGCAGCAAGGGCAGCAAAAGCCACAACGCCGGCGTCAGCCGGCGTTGGAACCACTGTCGCTGCAACCAGGGGGCAAACATCACTGCGCCGACTGGGTGGCGAAGGAAATATGCGGATAACCGGCCGACTGCGCCGCCTGCATCACGTCGACAACGCTCTGGTGGGTTGCCTTGGCGTCGGCGTTGATGACGATCACCGGCTCGGCCCGGTTGCCGGCCGCCTGCTGCAGCGCGACCGAAATCGCGGCAACGTCGGTGCTTGCCAGCGGCACCTTGTTGACCAGGATCTGGCCACCGGCCGTCACCGCCACGTCGATTTCGTTCGGCTGCTTGTTCTCCTGGCTGGACTCGGCCGTCGGCAGATTGATTTCCAGACCGGAGAATTTCGAGTAAGTGGTCGTCAACATCAGGAAGATGATGATCACCAGCAGCACGTCGATCATCGGAATCAGGTTGATTTCCGGCTCTTCCCGGCCGCGTCCGCGCTGAAAATTCATGACTTACTTCCGGTCGCCGTGCATCACTTCGACTAGGCGCACCGCCTGCTGCTCCATCTCGACGACGAAACCGTCGACCAGGGCGCGGAAGTGACGCCAGAAGATCATGCTCGGGATGGCGATGAAGATACCGAAGCCGGTGTTGTACAGGGCGATCGAGATACCGTGCGCCAGCTGTTGCGGGCTGCCGGTTCCCGGCGCCTGCGAGGCGAAGATCTCGATCATCCCGACCACCGTGCCGAACAGGCCCATCAGCGGGCTGATCGAGGCGATGGTCCCGAGCGTCGTCAGGTAACGATTGAGTTCATGGGCAACCGCCGAGCCGGCCTCCTCAATCGACTCCTTCATGATCTCGCGGGAATTGTTGACATTGCGCAGGCCGGCGGCCAGCACCTGACCCAGTGGCGAGTGCCGACTCAGTTCGTCAAGCAGCTTGCTGTTATCGGCACCGCGACGAAATTCCCCGACGGCCCGCTGCAACAAACCGGGCGGAACAATCTTGGCACGACGCAAGGCGATAGAACGTTCGATGATCAGCGCCACCGAGATGACCGAAGCCAACAACAAGGGCCAGATGGGCCAGCCGGCCGCTTTGACGATTTCAAACACGTGACATTGTCCTTGAGGAGAATTCAGTCCGCAATTCTGCCTCCCCATCGCCCCCGGGGCAAGCATAACGAATTCCCGGCCCTGCCGACGCTTATCCCCAGAAGCTGTGGATAAGTCTGTGGAACAACTGTGCCCACTCGCCGCAAACCCGCAAAAAACAAGGATTTCCCTTACCCTGCCAAAAAACGAGGCATAAAATTAAAACGCTTAATATTCAACAGCTTAAATACTATCAAAAATGTCAAGCGTCTATCACTGCGCCAAAAGTCCGGGTAGAATCCGCCCATGCCCGAGACCGCACTCCCTGTCAATAACTCTGTTCTCAGCGTCAGCACGCTCAACCGTCTGGTGCGCGACTGCCTGGAGTCCGCCTTTCCCCTGAGCTGGGTCGGCGGCGAAATTTCCAACCTGACTTACGCCGCCTCCGGACACGTCTATTTCTCGCTCAAGGATGCCGGCGCCCAGGTCCGCTGCGTGATGTGGCGCAGCCGCGCACAGACGCTCGGCTGGCGGCTGGAGAACGGCCAGAAGGTCGAGGCCAGGGCACTGGTCTCGTTTTACGAGCCACGCGGCGAGTTCCAGCTGAACATCGAAGCCATCCGCCGCGCCGGCCAGGGTGACCTGTTCGAACGCTTCCTGCGGCTCAAGGCGCAACTGGAAGCCGAAGGCCTGTTCGATCCCGGCCGCAAGCGTCCACTGCCAAGTTTCCCGCCGCGCCTGGCCATCGTCACCAGCCCGCAGGCTGCGGCCCTGCGTGACGTGCTCAGCACCCTGCACCGACGCGCACCGCATGTCGCCATCAGCCTGTTCCCCACCCCGGTCCAGGGCGACGGCGCCGGCCCGCGCATTGCTGCCGCCATCGCCGCAGCCGCGGCCAGCGATTGCGCCGCCATCATCCTCTGTCGCGGCGGTGGCAGCATCGAAGATCTGTGGGCCTTCAACGAGGAATGCGTCGCCCGCGCCATCGTCGCCAGTCGCCTGCCGGTGATCAGCGGCGTCGGTCACGAAACCGACTTCACCATTGCCGACTTCGCCGCCGACCATCGCGCCGCCACCCCCACCGCCGCGGCCGAACAGGCCGCGCCGGAACGCCAGCAGCTGCTGGCCCTGCTCGCCCGGCAGCAGCAACGCCTGCAGCAACTCGGCCAGCGCCGTCTGGCTGACCGCCAGCAGGCGCTCGACTGGCTGCGCAGTCGGCTGGTGCATCCGGCCGAACGCATCGAGCGACAGCGCCAGACCATCCGCGAGCTTGCCCGACGCCTGCAACAGGCCGGCCAGTGGCAGTCCACGCGTCGGCAGATGAAACTAAATGCCGTGCATGGCAGTCTGAAGCAACTTGATCCGCTTGCCGTGCTGTCGCGAGGCTACGCACTGGTCACCGGCCCGGACGGCCGCGCCCTGCGCGACGGCAGCTCGGTCAGTACTGGCGATAACCTGGATATCCGGCTGGCAAGCGGACGCCTCGCTGCCGCCGTGACGCAGATTGTGGCACCATCGCAAGCTGACTAGAATTTTGCTTTACCCCTCAAACACAACGGAGAAAACAATGGAACATCAACTGCCCGCCCTGCCGTACACCAAGGACGCCCTCGCCCCGCACATGTCGGCCGAGACCTTCGACTTCCACTACAGCAAGCACCACAACGCCTACGTGGTTAACCTGAACAACCTGATCAAGGGCACCGAATACGAAGCCCTCGACCTCGAAGCCATCGTCAAGAAGGCCCCGGCCGGCGGCATCTACAACAACGCCGCCCAGGTCTGGAACCACACCTTCTTCTGGAACTGCATGAAGCCGAACGGCGGCGGCGCCCCGAGCGGCGCCCTGGCCGCCGCCATCGACGCCAAGTGGGGCTCGCTGGACGCCTTCAAGGCCGCCTTCCAGGCCTCCGCCGTCGGCAACTTCGGCTCCGGCTGGACCTGGCTGGTCAAGAAGGCCGACGGCAGCGTCGACATCGTCAACATGGGCGCCGCCGGCACCCCGCTGACCACCGGCGACAAGGCCCTGCTCTGCGTCGACGTCTGGGAACACGCCTACTACATCGACTACCGCAACCTGCGTCCGAAGTTCGTCGAGACCTTCCTCAACAATCTGGTCAACTGGTCCTTCGCCGAAGCCAATTTCGCCGGCTAAGCCACTACCAGCGCCATCCCGGGGGAGACAAGAGCTCCCCCTTTTTTTGCCCGCCCGCCGGGCGACAAAGCCACCTCTCCCGCCCGACGGCAACGATGAACGCACCCGCCAGCGCCAGTCCCGAAACGCAACTGAAGATCCAGCTTCTCGGCAAGGTTTCGCTCAGCCTGGACGGCGTCGAGCACGGCAATTTCGCCTACGACAAGATCCGCGCCCTGCTCGGCTACCTGGCCGCCGCGCCGGGCCAGTGGTTTCGCCGCGACGCGCTGGCCGAACTGCTGTGGCCCAACGCCAGCGGCGAAGCGGCACGGATAAGCCTGCGCCGCGCCCTCTACGAGCTGCGCCAGCTGTTCGAGACAATCGGCATCGATCCGCTCCAGGCCAACCGCAACTCGATCGGCTTCTTCCCCGACCGGCGAGTCAGCATCGATCTCGTCGAATTCATCGCCGACGCACCGGGCGACCACGGGACGACGGCCGCGATGCAGGCGCTGGCCAGACAAGCCGCGCTGTACTGGGGCAATTTCCTCGAAGGCGTGCAGGTCGCCGATTCGGCAGAGTTCGACCACTGGCTGCAGGTCCGCCGCGAAGCGCTGCTGCAGCGGGCGATCGGCATGCTCGACCGGCTCGTCGCCTGGCATGCCCGCCAGGGCCAGCGCGAGGCCGCGATCCGCCACGTCCGGCGCAAGCTCGAACTGACGCCGTGGATCGAGGCCAATTACTGCCAGCTGATGGAACTGCTGGCCGAAGACGGCCACTACGGCCAGATCTGGCAGACCTATCTCGACTGCCAGCGCTACCTGCAGCGGGAAATGGGCCTGGAACCGGAAAGCCGGACCACCGAACTGGCCCAGCGCCTGTGCCGCGAACAGGCCATTCCCCCGCAGCAACCGGCGCGCGTGCTCCAGCGCAGTCCGCTGACCGTGCTCGCCTGCCGCATCTCGCCGCCGGATGGCGCCGCCAGCGAGGACTATTTCTCCGAACTGGCTGCCGCCGCCGGCAGCGTCCGCGATGTCGTCCAGCGGCACAACGGGCGTTTTTCGGCAATCCACGCCAACCTGTTGATTGGCTACTTCGGCTTTCCGAAAGCCCGCGAGCAAGCCGCCCGCGAAGCGATCAACGCTGCCCTGGAAACCCGTGCCTGCATTTCCAGCTTTTCCCGCATCGAATGCCGCCAGGCACTGCATCGGGGACTGAGTCTGCTCGACGAGCGCTACGCCTTTCCCGACGTCGATGGCGGCATCAGCCAGCAGGCCATCGCCATGCTCGGCAAAGTCCAGCGCAACGATATCCACGTCTCGCCCGGGATGTTCGAACAGATTCGCGAGCACATCGGCGGCCAGCCTGTGGACGATGGCAACATCCGCATCCGCGAACGGCGCGAGCGCCCCCTGACCCGACGCCGGGCGCTCAGCCACCCGCTGGTCGGCCGCCGCCAGGAAATGCATTTCCTGCTCGAATGCTGGCGCGACGCGGCCAATCTCGGCATCGCCTGCGTCCAGATCACCGGCGAACCCGGCATCGGCAAATCGCGCCTGCTGCAAGCCCTGGTTCGCCAGCTGCGCAGCCGCGGCGCGCGCGCCAGTACCCTGCACTGCCTGCCGGAAACCCAGCACGCACCCTACCAGCCGATTGCCGCCGCGCTGGCCAGAATGCTGCGTGACGACGCCAACCAGCCCCAAGCCGAACGCCAGGCTCGCCTGAAGAAACGAATCGAGCGTGGCCCGGGTTTTCTTGCCGATCATGCCGAAGTCATCCAGCGCCTGCTCGGCCTGCCCTCCGCCCTCGACGCCATCAGCGACGGGCAACAGCTGACCGGACGCATCGAAGACGGCATCAGCCGCCTGCTTGACGACATGACCGAAGGCGAACCCTGGCTGCTGGTCGTCGAAGACACCCACTGGTGCGACAGCGAAACCCTGGCACTGCTGCGCCGGCTGGCTAGCGAACGTTGGCGCCGGCGCCGGCAGCCGCTGCTGATCGTCACCACCTCGCGTCACCCCGAACACATCGGCGACTACGCACCGCAACTGGCCCTCGCCGCGCTGCCCGGGGAAGAAACCGCCGAACTCGCCCGCAGCCTGGTCAACGACAGCCTCGACGCAGCCCGCATCGCCGATGTCGTCCGGCGTTCGGACGGCGTCCCGCTCTACGTCGAACAGCTGCTCTACGCCTTCGACCAGGGACTCGCCGAGGAGGGCATTCCCGGCAACCTGCACGACCTCCTCGCAACCCGGATCGACGCCCAGGGACGTCATCGCAAGCTGGCCCAGCAAGCCGCGGTGATCGGCCGGGAGTTCGAGCCGCAGCTGCTCGCCGCGCTCTGGGACGATACCGAGGAAAACCTCCACGCCGGCCTGGCCGCCCTGCGCAACAACGGGCTGATCACCGCCAGCCAGACCCTGCCGTCGTTCCGTCACGCGTTGATCCGCGATGCCGCGCTGCAGTCGATTCCCAACGAGGAAAGGCGGCGCATCCGCCTACGCCTGGCGCGGGTATTGCGATCGCAGTTCAGCGAAAGGGTCAATCGCCATCCCGAACTGCTGGCCATCCATCTGGACGACGGCGAAGCCCCGGAAACCGCCGCCACCTGGCTGGCAGCCGGGCACCGAGCCGCCGGCGCCTCGCTGCAGCAGCAGGCCGCGCATTTCTTCCGCAACGGCCTGGCGGCGCTGCGCTTCATCGGCGACGCCCGACAAGCGCGCGAAACCGAGTTTCACCTCCGCGTCGGCCTGGGCACCGCGCTGCTTGCCACCCAGGGTTACGGCAATGCCGAAAGCCGCGAACTGCTGGCCGGGGCGCTCGCACTCTCCGACCGCCTGGGCAGCGACATCGAGGTCATCCGCGTACTCTGGGGCCTCTGGCTGGGTGGTCGCTCGACCGGCTCGACCGAACATCCGCTGGCACTGGCCCGACACCTCGAGCAGGCAGCCCGCGGCAGCGACGATCCGGGCATCCGCCTGCAAGTAGCCTACGCCTACGGCAACAACTATTTCTGGCTGGCCCGCTACGACGAAGCCAGGAGCCACCTCGAAACCGCCATCGAGTTCGGACGGGTGGACGATGGCGGGCAACGGATCGAACGCTTCGGTGAAAACAGCGCCGTACCGGCCCGCGCCTTCCTGTCCTGGATCGAGTGGATCGAAGGACGTCCGGCACTGGCGCTGGCGCAAGCCGACGCCGCCATTGCCGAGGCCCGCGCCTGCAAGCACGCGCACACGCTGGCCTTCGCCCTGACCTTTGCCGCCGTGCTCGGCAAGCACCTGCGCCGTCCCGAGCTGGCTGGCCAACACCTCGGCGAACTCGCCGAACTGGCACAAAGCAACGGCCTGCAGCTCTGGCAGGCAACCGCCGCCCTGGTCACCGGCTGGGTCCGTTGCGCCACCGGCGACGACAGCGGCCTGGCCTTCATCGAACAGGCTGCCGAGGCGGCGCACCGTGCGATGTCCGCGGTCGAGGCGACCTTCCTGGCCTTCTGGCTCGACGCCCTGCACCTGCTCGGACGCCTTGACGAAGCCGAACAGCTGGCGGCCCGCTGCATGAGCGTCATCGTCCACACCCAGGACAACTACCTGATTCCGGAAATACGCCGCATTCAGGGCGAAATCCAGCTCGCCCGCGGCAGCGCCGGGCGCCCGACGGCACTCGCGCTATTTGGCGAAGCCCTGGAACAGGCCCGCGAACAGGGTGCGACGATACTGGCGCTGCGCGCCGCCAGCAGTCTGGTCCGCCACAGCCCTTCGCCGGACAACCGGGCAATCTTGCGCCACTGGCTGTCCCGCTGCGATCAGGAAATCGACATTCCCGACCTGGTCGAGGCAAAGGCCCTGCTGGACCAAATGCCCCATTGACCGCTGCTCAGCTGTCGGCAGGCGTATCCGGGCAAGGCAGCACATCGTGCTGGGCAAACCAGCGCTCGCCCTCGCAGGCGGCGCCGCCGCCGGGTGCGCTGTAGTTGATCGTCAATTCCTCGCCGGCCTCGATCCGTCGCGCCGCCAGGAAAACGATGGCGTTGTTCTCGACATCGCCGCGGTAAACCATGTTCGCCGGATTGGCATGGTTGTACAGACTGCCGTAGCCGAGGGCCAGGGCCTGCAGCGATGCGCCGCCGGTCAGGCCTTGCCAGCTGAAGGCATAGTGGGTGATTTCCACCGGCAGATCGAAATGCTTGCAATCGACCAGCACGACCGGCGACACTTCGACCAGTTCGCCCGGCAGGAATACCTTCCCGGCAAAGACCCCGCGCCCCCTGGCGGTCCCGGTCTGCGCCACATGGATCGTCGGTGGCAAGACTTTTTTCACGCAAGAACTCCGCAAAAATACGCAAGCGGGCTGCCTGCAGCAGGCAGCCCGGGTAAGGGCCAGACGAGCTGGCCGCGTCAAGAATAACCGATCCCCTCGCCTCAGGCCGCGCCCGGACGCCCCGCGCCCTTGCCACCGTCGATCGGCGGCGGTAGCGGAATCTTCAGATCAATCGGGGCGGCATTCGCACCCCCCTTGCCAGCATCCGAGCCCTTACCGCCGTCGATCGGCGGCGGCAGCGGGATCTTCAGGTCGATCGGCGCGACATCGGCACCGCCCTTGCCGGCGTCCGAACCCTTGCCACCGTCGATCGGCGGCGGTAGCGGAATCTTCAGGTCGATCGGCGCGACATTGGCGCCACCCTTGCCGGCGTCCGAACCCTTGCCGCCGTCGATCGGCGGCGGCAGCGGAATCTTCAGGTCGATCGGCGCAACATCGGCGCCGCCCTTGCCGGCATCCGAACCCTTGCCGCCGTCGATCGGCGGCGGTAGCGGGATATTCAGGTCGATCGGCGCGACATCGGCGCCGCCCTTGCCGGCGTCCGACCCCTTGCCGCCATCGATCGGCGGCGGTAGCGGAATCTTCAGGTCGATCGGCGCGACATCGGCGCCGCCTTTGCCGGCATCCGAACCCTTGCCGCCGTCGATCGGCGGCGGTAGCGGGATCTTCAGGTCGATCGGCACAACATCGGCGCCGCCCTTGCCGGCATCCGAACCCTTGCCACCGTCGATCGGCGGCGGCAGCGGAATCTTCAGGTCGATCGGCGCAACATCGGCGCCGCCCTTGCCGGCATCCGAACCCTTGCCGCCGTCGATCGGCGGCGGCAGCGGAATCTTCAGGTCGACCGGCGCAACATCTGCACCGCCCTTGCCGGCGTCCGAACCCTTGCCGCCGTCGATCGGGGCCGGTTGCGGCAGCGGAGCCGGGGCCCCCTTGCCGTCATCCGCACCGCCCTTGCCGGCATCCGAACCCTTGCCGCCATCGATCGGTGCCGGTTGCGGCAGCGGAGCCGGGGCCCCCTTGCCGTCATCCGCACCGCCCTTGCCGGCATCCGAACCCTTGCCGCCATCGATCGGTGCCGGTTGCGGCAGTGGAGCCGGGGCCCCCTTGCCGTCATCCGCACCGCCCTTGCCGGCGTCGGAATCACTGTCGCCACCGCCCGGTGCCGGCGGGGTCTGGGGCGCCGGTGCGCCCTTGCCATCGTCGTCGCCCTTGTTGCCCGGGCCCTTGCCGTCATCGGCCGGCGCCGGCGGAGCGGCCTTGCCGGCGTCGTCGCCGGCCGGCGGTGTCTTGTCATCCTTGGGCGGCACCGATTTGTCCTCCGGTGCGGCGCCCTTGCCCTGATCGCCGCTGTCGCCGGCAGCCGGCGTGTTCGGCTTGGTGGTCGTCTTGCTCAAGGTGACGTCGGCCTGGATGCCGAGCGAAAGCGCCATCGACGAGTCCTTCTGGACGACATCGGTGACCTTGCCGGCGGCGGTGACCGACGTCGATGCCCCGCGCACGGCTGCGCCTTCGTTGCGCAGATCCTTGCCAGCGCTGACCTGCGAGCGGCCGCCGCTGTTGATCGAGACCGCGTCGTAGCTGGTGCTGCGTTCGATATCGAGGTTGGCGGCACCGCTCAGGTCGGCCTTGCGCGTCGTGCTCGTTTCCGTGGCGCCGCGCGAGGTCTCCTGGCTGACGCCGACACCGGCGCTGAGACCGAAGGCGGTCGAGCTGCTGGTGTTCTGCGCCGCCCGCAGCTGCATATTGCCGCCGGCGTTGAGCGTGGTATCGCTGGCGCTGGCGATCTTGGTCCCTTCGAGGTCCATGTCGCCGCCGCTGCGCAACACGGTGTCGCCGCCGCTGCGGATGTTCACGCCGCTCTTGGTCGAGCTGCTGCTGTCCGACTGGTTGTAGCCGGCACTGACCTCAAGCATGCCGCCGGTCTGCGACTTGCCGCCGCTGCCGGCCTTGCCGCCGGTGCTCATGCCGATATTGACCGAGGCGTCGGCGCCGCGGCTGCTCGCCGTCGTCCGGTCTTCTGCCGCCAGCAGGTTGAGCTTGCCGCCGGCGTCGAGCGTCGTGCTGCCGGCTGACTCGATGCTGGTGCCCTTGAGCGTGGTGTCGCCGCTGGTCTTGATGCGGACGTTGCCGCCCGACTGGATCGAACCGCCGACTTCCTGGACGCGCGACTTGTCGGCCGTCGCGCCCGAGGCACTGACGCTGAGGCTGCCGCCGACGACGCTCTGGGCATTGACGTTGACGGTCAACACCGCGCCGGCATCGATTTTCTCGGAACGGCTGCTGGCCGTGTTCTGCGCCGCCTTGTAGTCGAGCGAAGCGGCCTGGATGGCGACATCGCCGCCGGCCGCGATGCGCGTTCCCTCGAGTGTCGTCTTGCCCGACGACTCGCTGCTGAAGTCCTTGCCGACGCGGATCGTCGACGCAATCGCGGTCGAGGTGTCGGCGCTGGTCTTCTCGTACGACGAGCTGGCGCTGACGCGGCCGCCGACCGAGGCATCGTAGCCGGCCCCGGAAGTGACTCCGGCCTGCGCCGAGGCGCCGGCGTACATGCCGACCTTGGCGGTGTTGTCGAGCTTGGTCGAGGATTCGTAGGTGGTATCGCGGGCTGCCAGCGATTCGATGGTGCCGGCGCGCTGGCTCATCGAACCGCCAACGTCGATCTGCGTGCCGACATCGCGGATGGTGCCGCCGCCGGCGTCGCGGGTGAGATCGCCACCGGCCTTGATCGTCGACACCACGGCCGTCGTGCTACCGCTGACCGACTTCTCGTCGACGTTGTTGACGCGGTAGCCCATGCTGATCTCGGCCGACGCCCCGGCCTTGGCGTTCAACTGCGCCTCGGCATTGGCACCGGCGTTGGCGCCGGCGTAGAGGCCGACCGAGGTGGTGTTCTTGCTGCTGCTCGTTTCCTTGCGGTCGTCGGCAGCCAGGAAGCGCATGTTCTCGGCCTTCAGCGCGACGTCGCCGCCGGCGGCGATGTCCGAGCCCTTGACGGTGAGATCCTTGGCGGTCAACGACAGGTCGCCGCCGGCGCTGATCCCGGACTTGTTGTTGCGCGTCTCGAGCGTGCTGGTCTTGCCGGTCTCGACCCGCAACACGTCGAGGGTGTTGTCGGAACCGGCACTCGCCGATGCCTTCGCCGACGGCAGCAGGGCTGCGCCCCCGGCCGCCGCCGAACCGCCGGCGCCGGCCTCGTTGTTGCTGCCAAGCATCAGGCCGACGCTGGTCCTGGTGGTCTCGGTAGTCTTCAGCGAGACATCCTCGGAGGTCCGCACATCGACGCTCGCCGCGCGCAGGTCCATGTTGCCGCCGGCAGCCAGCTGGCTGCCTTCGAGCACGACCTTGTTCTTGGCATCGACGCTCATGTTGCCGCCGCTCTTGATGCCGGCGGCCTGGTTGCGGATCTCCAGGCTGGTTTCCTTGCTCTGCGTCGATTCGAGGAAGTTGACGCTGCTCTCGCTGCGGGCACTGGCGCCGACGCCGGCACCGACGGCGACGCCACCGACGCCAACGCTGCCGTTGGCCGATGCCCCGGCACCGGCGCTGTTGCTCGAGCTGGCCATCAGGCCGATCGAGGTCTTGTCGCTGGTCGTCACCGAGATGTCGACGTCGCGCCCGGCAAGCACCTCGACATCGCGTGCCTGGATCGTCGTGTTGCCGGCGGTATCGATGCTCGATCCCTGGACCTTGACCGTGCCGTCGGCGCTCAGGCGGGTGTTGCCACCGACCTTGATCGTCGACGCCACATTGCGCGCCGACAGGCTGTCGGTCACCGTCTTTTCATTGGCCATCAGTTCGAGACCGCCGCTGCCTTCGGCCGAGGCCTGGGCGCTGGCGCCGACCTTGCCGCTCAGGCCGGCCTTGCCGGCGTCGCCCTTGGCCACCGCCCCGGCCGAGGCGTCGGCCGAGCCCTTGCCGTCGGTCACCCGGAGGAAGGTCGTGGTCGTCGTCTCGGTATGCGTCTCGACCTTGTCGAGCCCGGCCAGCACGTTGATGTTGCTCGCCTTGATGTCGGCATCGCCACCGACCTCGAGGCTGGAGCCCTGCAGCGTGACGTCCTTGCCGGCCTTGATGCTGGCGTCGCCGCCGACCGCGAAGCTGCTGGCGACGTTCTTGCTGACCGTCTGCGTCCTGGTCGTCGTGGTTTCGCCCCAGAGCCCGCCGCCGACGCCGAGACCGCTCTCCTTGCTGGTCTCGGTGGTCTTGGTGGTATCTGCCTTGCTGACGATGTTGACCGCACCCGCCGCGTCGAGCGCCGCGTCGCCGCCGACCTTGACGTCGGTGGCGGCAAAGGTGATGTCCTTGCCCGACTTGGCGGCCAGGTTGCCACCGACGGTCAGCCCGGACTTCAGCTGCTCGACGGTGGTCGTCGTCGAACTCTTGCTGCTGCCGCCAAGAGCACCTTCGGAACCCGACTTGCTCGAGGTCGTCGTACGCTTCTCGAGGCTGTCGAAATTGATGCCGTCGCCGGCATTCAGTGTCGCATTGCCGCCGGCATTGACCTGGGCGCCGATGACATCGATGCTGCGCTTGGCGTCGATGCTCAGGTCGCCGGTCGAGATGATCTGGGCGGTACGGCCGATATCGGTGCCATAGAACTCGTCGTTGCCGGAACCGCTGCTGTAGGTGCGATTGACGACGCTGCCCTCGGTCGAGGTCAGGCTGACGTTGCCACCCTTGATCGTTCCCGAGAGATTGGTGATGTCCTGCTTGGCGACGACGGTCAGCGTCTTGGCGCCGGCAACGGTGCCGCCGACGTTGTCGAAGCGGTCGACATTGATGTTCACGTCAGCACCGGCGATCACCGCACCGGTTTCGATGCTGGCGCGAGTCTCGGCCGACAGGTAGACGACCGGGACCAGCACGCGCTGGCCGGACACTTCCTGCTCGACCATCCACACGACGTCGCTCTTCAGCGCCGCCACCTGCGCCGCGCTGGGCGCCTTGCCCCATTCCAGGCCAAGCTGCTTGGCTTCCGTGGCGGCGTTGTCCATCAGGTACTGCATCTGGCTGCTTTCGCTGGAGAAGCCGGCGAGCATCGCCCGGCCGACCTGGGCGACCAGCTCCTGGCGGATCAGATAAGCCTCGTAGGCGCCGTCGCCGAGGCGCTTGATCAGGGTGTCCGGATCATAGCCGAGCTGCTTGGCGAGCAGGTCGGAACCGGCGAAGTTGCCGGCCGACAGGTAGCGAGGATTGCTCTCGACCAGGTAGCGCGCATTCGGCGCCGTGGCAATGACGAAATAGCCGTTCGGGCTGCTCGGCAGGTTGATCGTGATACCACCGAAGCTGACCGGCCCTTGCGGCGTCGCCGGGTTCGACGGCGCAACCACGGCGCCGGTTCGGGAATCGATCTTGCCGCTGCTGGTATAGGTGGCGGTCTGTCCGCCGCCCGCGTCTTCGCCGCCGTCGTAGCTGCGACCGGCATCGACCCCGATGTCGCTTGTTCCCTTCGTGGACGTGCCAGTCGGCGCCGTCGCCGACTTGGCGCCGCTGACCGGCGTTGCTGTCGAACCAGTGACATTCAGTCCGGCGCCGTCGATCTGCAGCGAATTGCTGGCAAACACTCCGGCACCGATGCTGTCGATTTGCTGCGTGTTGGGGATCACGACAGAGCCATGGTGCGAATCGGTTTTCTTGACGATCGCGATATCCGTCTTCAGACCGTACCAGGAAATGTAGTCGGAATAGTTATCAACGTAATTGATACGTTGCAGCGCCATCTCGTTGAGATGGAAGTGTCCACCGGAAGCGCTGCCGATCACCACATCCTTGCCCGAAATGACGCCGCCGGTGTTGTAGGCATTGCTGTAGCCAGTCAGCTTGACGGTGCCAGCACCGACGATCTGCGGCTTGAAGGTTGGCTTGCCGCCGGCGTAGTACTGGTCGCGGTGCCACTCATCCTTGTAGTAAGCCCAGAATTCGCTCTCGACTGCATCTGCCTTGTAGTACTGGCTGAGATAGGTTGTCGTCTTGGCGCTGTCAGCGCCCCAGACCCGGTCATCGCCACCATCGATCTCGTTGTAGATCGTCCCGGCCTGCAGCGTGATGTTGCCCAGGCTGCTGATCGTGCTGCTGTTGACGATTTCATAGCCGATCAGCTTGACCGCCTCGTCGGCGTCGATGGTGCCGACGGCACCGCTGCGCGTGCCGACGTTGGTCAGCCGCTTCGACGCCGTCACCGAGGCCGTCTTGCCGCTCCAGATGGCGCCGCGGTTGGTCACGTTCCCGCCAAGCGCCTTGACGACCAGATCCTTCTGCGCCGCGAAGGCGCCGTTCTGGTTGTTATCAAGCTTGCCGTCGGTGGCGAAAGTCAGTTGGCCGGCCGAATAGACCAGGCCGTTGTTGGCGAAATCGTTGACCAACTGGATGTCGGCCCAGCCGCTACCGCCGGTAACGGCCAGGATCTGGCTGTTGGCGCCGGTCAGCGTCAGCGTGTTGGCGTAGACCTGCATGTTGCGCGTCGACGACAGGCGGGCCTCGTCAGCCAGCGCCAGCGTGCCGACGGCAATATCGACGGTGTCGCCGAGGACCAGGCCGCCCTTGGCGATGTCGAGGACGACGCCGCGACCGCCCTCGACGGCGTCGATGTCGAGCACGCCGCCGGCCTGGAGGGTGCCGCTGCCGCCGACATCGATGCGGCCGCCGGCCGATGTGCTGCGCAGCGTCATCGCGCCGCCGCTGAGCAGCGTCTTGGTGTTGTCGATCACCTCGCTGTAATTGACCGTCAGGCTGCCGTAGGACTGCAGCGTGCCGTCGTTGTCGAGCCGGCGGACGTTGATGCTACCGCCGCCGGTCGCCTCGTCGGCCAGCGTCAGCGTGGCGTCGGCGGCGTTTTCCAGCGTATCGAAGCTGAGCGTGCTGTCGGCCGCCGCACCGCCCTGGATGGTGCCCTTGTTGACCAGGCGATTGCCGCTGAGGACCAGGCGTTCGGCCTGGATCGCTGCGCCGCTGGCGTTATCGATGTCGAGGTTGTCGCCGGCGATCGACAGGGTGCCGCCGGCAGCCAGCGATTTGCTGTTGTTCAGTGCGCCGGCGACCAGCGTCAGGTCGTTTGCCCCCAGCAGCTTGCCGGCGTTGTTCAGGGTGTTGCCGACGTCCAACTGGTCTTCCTTGTCGGCGACGCTGAGGGTCGACAGCAGCCAGGTACCAGAATTGCTCAAGCTGGCGACCTTGACGACGCTGCCGCTCCGCGCCTGGATCCAGGCCTTGTCCGGCTGCTGGGCGTCGTTGCTGTTGTTCTCGGCACTGCTGGCGAGCAGCTTGAAACTGCCGTCGCTGATCAGCGTGCCACTGTTGACGAAGGCGGCGCTGTCGTCGCCGGCGGCGTCGGCAATGTCCACTGCGGTCTTGCCGTAGATCGTGCCGCTGTTGCTGGTGCCGGCGGCGCGAATGGTCAGTGCGTCTTTTTCGGCGCTCAGCGTGCCGGCGTTGGCGAGCCCGGCGCTCGCCGTCAAGGCGACGCTGCCGCCCTTGATCGTCGCCCCGCCCTGGTTGTCGACACGGGCTGCCGTCAGCGCCAGGGTGCCGCCCTGGAGCACGCCGCCCGAGGTATTCGTGAAATTGCCGCTGCTCAGGTCGAAGGCAGCGGTGGCGAGCAGCTTGCCGGCGTTGTCCACGCTCGCCGCAGCGAGAACCAGATCGCGCCGGGACTGCAGCAGGCCGCTGTTGGCGAGCGCATTGGCCACCGTCACCCGGTCGCTGCCGACGTTGACGGTCGACAGCAGCCAGCTGCCGAAATTGCTCAGACTGGCGACCGAGACGGTGCTGCCGGCGGCGGCCTGCATCCAGCCGCCGCTCTTGTTCTCGGCGCTGCTGGCGAGCAAGGCCAGCGTCCCGTCGCTGATCAGCGTGCCGCGGTTGACGAAGGCGGCGCTGCCGTTGCCGGCGGCGTCAGCGATATCGACAGCAGTTTTGCCATAGACCGTTCCGCTGTTGCTGGTGCCGGCGGCGCGGATGGTCAGCGCACCGTTCTCGGCGCTCAAGGTACCGGCGTTGTCGAGCCCGGCGCTTGCGCTCAGGGCGACGCTGTCGCCCTTGATCGTGGCGCCGCCCTGGTTGTCGACACGGGCCGTAGTCAGCGCCAGCGCGCCGCCCTGGAGGACGCCGCCCGCGGTATTCGTGAAATTGCCGGTGCCCAGGTCGAAAGCCCCGGCGGCGAGCAGCTTGCCGGCATTGTCGGTGCTGCCGGCGCTCACCTCGAGCGCGCGCCCCGACTGCAGCAGGCCGCTGTTGGCAAGGGCGTTGGCCACCGTCACCCTGTCGCTGCCGACGTTGACGGTCGACAGCAGCCAGCTGCCAAAATTGCTCAGGCTGGCGACCGAGACGGTGCTGCCGGTCGCGGCCTGAATCCAGGCGTTGTCCGGTTGCAGAGGATCGGCGCTCTGGTTCTCGGCGCTGCTGGCGAGCAGGGCCAGCGTCCCGTCGCTGATCAGCGTGCCGCGGTTGACGAAGGCGGCGCTGCCGTTGCCGGCGGCGTCAGCGATATCGACAGCAGTTTTGCCATAGACCGTTCCGCTGTTGCTGGTGCCGGCGGCGCGGATGGTCAGCGCACCGTTCTCGGCGCTCAAGGTACCGGCGTTGTCGAGCCCGGCGCTTGCGCTCAGGGCGACGCTGTCGCCCTTGATCGTGGCGCCGCCCTGGTTGTCGACACGGGCCGTAGTCAGCGCCAGCGCGCCGCCCTGGAGGACGCCGCCCGCGGTATTCGTGAAATTGCCGGTGCCCAGGTCGAAAGCCCCGGCGGCGAGCAGCTTGCCGGCATTGTCGGTGCTGCCGGCGCTCACCTCGAGCGCGCGCCCCGACTGCAGCAGGCCGCTGTTGGCAAGGGCGTTGGCCACCGTCACCCTGTCGCTGCCGACGTTGACGGTCGACAGCAGCCAGCTGCCAAAATTGCTCAGGCTGGCGACCGAGACGGTGCTGCCGTCGCGAGCCTGGATCCAGCCGGCGGCAGCATTGCCGGCGCTGCTGGCAAGCAGGTTCAGGCTGCCGTCGCTGAGCAGCCGGCCGCTGTTGGTGAAGGCGGCGCTGCCGTTACCGGCTGCGTCGGCAATATCGATCGCACGCTTGCCGTAGATCGTGCCGCTGTTGCTGGTCCCGCTGGCGCGGATCGTCAGCGCACCGGCGTCGGCGCTGAGCGTGCCGGCGTTGGCGAGGCCGCCGGCGCTCAGGCCGAGGTCGCCGCCAACGCTCTGGACGGTGCCAGCCAGACTCAGCGCGCCGCCGCTGGCCAGCGTCAGGTCGCTGCCGGCGCGCAGCGTCGCCGCGCCGAGATCGGTGCCGCCGTCGTTTCGCAGCTGCATCGGTCCGCCGGCGTAGAGCAGCGTGCCGGTGCCGCCAAGCGCGGTGGTGCCGAAAGCCGCCGACCAGCCCTGGCCACTGCCCCAGGCGGTGCCGTCGATTGCCGCCCGGCCACCGACCGTCAGCGCCAAGCTATCGCCGGCGAAGCGCCGGTTGTCGTCGGCACCGCCAGCGCCCTGCGCCGAGTCGTCGAGCTGCGCCGCCTGCAGCGTCAGATCGTCGCCGGCGACCAGCGCGCCGCCGCGCAGCACGATGCCGCCGGCCGCCGTCAGGTCGAGGTCGCGGCGTGCCGCCAGGCCGCCGCCGGTCAAACGGATCGCATCCGCCGCCTGGTCGCCGCTGCGCAGGCTCAGGTCGGTCTGGGCCGAGAGCTTGCCGGCGATCTCGATGCGCCCTTCGGCGCTGAGCGTGAACTCGCCGGCGGTCGCCGCCATCTCGCCGAGCATGCGCACACCGACGCCGCCTTCGGTGGCGACGATGCGGATGCGGTCGGCGTACATGCCGCCGAGCAGCGAGCTGTCGAGGGCGTAGCTGACGCTGCCGACCCCGGCCAGCGGTGCGGTCGCGGCGCGGCTGGCGTAGCTCCAGCGGTGGGCGCCGAGGCTGACGCCGAGGTCGGCGGCGTTGACCTTGCCGTCCACGCGCACGGCCCGGGCGACCAGGTCGAGAATCTGCTGGGCGCTGGCGTTGAGGCCGTCGCCGGCGATCGCGATATCGCCCTGGCGCACCTCGAAACCGCCAAGCGAGCCGTCGTTGTTGAGGAAAGGCGCGCCAGTGGTCAGCGTGACCCGGTCGCTATTGATGAAGCCGCAGCCCTGGCAGGTGATCCCGTAGGGATTGGCGACGACGACGTCGGCCTTGCCGCCGAGCACCTCGGTGAAGCCGTTGAGCTCGGAGCGGCGATTGCTGACGACTTCGTTGAGGATCACCGTCGCCTGGCGCGTCAGGTTGGTGTTGGTCATCACCTGACCGGCCAACTGCGAGGTCACCGACAGCTGTGTCGCCTGGGCATTATTGAGGACGAGCCCCTTGGGATCGACGTTGTACTGGGTGAACTTGTTGTGCGACAGGCCGGCCGCGTTGCTGTCGGCGATATTGACGACGGTCGCGCCGTTCGGCGCGACATAGGTGGTGGTCGCCCCCCCGGCCGATACCGCCGACGGGGTCTGCGCCGACAGAAGTGCCGGCGCGAGCAGCACGAGCGCCGCCGCCGACTTGCTTTTGCCGTGGCTCCTGGCGCATTCAGCGACGGCCACCCAGACACCGCGGCTGGCATTCCAAACGATTCGATAAATACGGTTCATGATCGATCAATCCTCAAAATGCATAAGAGACACGGAACCAGGTTTGCGGCGCTTCCCTCGTCCAGGTGGCCGGCACGTCGACTGGGCGGCTGTTGTACAGCTCCAAGGCGGCGCCGCGCCATTGCGCAGCGAGTCCGACGGTAGCACCAGCCAGTTGCCCGCTGGCAGTGCCGCTGGCGATGCCACGGACGCTACCGGTGTCATAGGCGGCATACAGCCGGCCGCGCCAGCTCTCGCCGGCGAAAGATGTCTGCCACGGCCAGGCCAGTTCGTTGCGCCAGTAGTAGCCACGGTCGCCGGCGATGCTGTTGCGCATGAAGCCGCGGACGCTGCCGATGCCGCCGATCTGAATCTGCTGCGAGCCGTAGAGCGGGCGTTGCGCATACTGGTAGCTGAGCTGGCTCGACCAGTTCAGGGCAAAATCACCCAGGGCCAGCGGCCGGCTGAAACCGAGATCAAGGTTGAGCTTCTTGAACTGGGCGCGCGGCGCATCGCGGTTGATGTCGCTGGGGTCCTCGAGCGCACCAAAGGCCTTCAGCCCCTGGGCATAGACCAGTTGGGCATTGATCACACCGCCACCAGCAAGCAGGAAGCCGCTGGTGCCCAGTTCGGCGATCGCCAGCTTGCGGCTGTTCACTTCGAGTAGCTGCTGCATCATGTAGTTGCGTGCGTCCTGCACCGAAACCCGGCCGAATACCGTTAACTTCGACGCTTGGTCGCGATAGGCCAACCGATCCACAGTCAATGTCTGAGTACGGGTTTCACCATTGGTGTGCATCTTGGTTCCAGAGGCCAGTTGCAGCACGTTGACATAGGTTGAGCGGCTGACATTGAAACCAAACGACCAGTTACCGACCGGCAACCAGAAATCGAAGGCGTCGCTACCCGACTTGTGCTCGTCGTCGCCCGGATGCGAGCGACGGCTGGTGAACATCCAGCGTTCGTTGAGCGCCAGCGGCGAATCAATCGTCGCGGTCAGTGCGTAAGCGCGCCTGCCGGTCGATTCGGCGCCCATATTGTCGTAGCTCATGTGCAGGTGTGCGGGCAGCGTGCGCCGGTTGCGGACGACGACAATGCTTTGCCCCGACTTGCTGCCGGGACGCACCTCCATCGTTGCCTGGTTGGCAGCCAGACGGTTGATCTGATCGATACCCTGCTCGAGGTCGCGCAGGTTGAGCCGGTCGCCGGGCGCTCCGGGAAAGACACCGGGAACGAAGATTTTCTGCGCGCCCTCACCCTCGAGCTGATAGCCCTCGATGACGCCCTCGACGATGACGATGCTTAGGCGACCGCTACCAAGATCCTGGGCAGGCAGGTAGGCGCGCGTGGTGATGTACCCCTGCTCGATGTAATCAGCGGTAATTCCGGCCAGGATCTGCTCGATCTCGGCGACGCCGAGGCAACGCCCGACGAAGCGCGCCGACAGGTCGAGCACGGTACGCTGGCGCAGGCGCTCGCCGCCGTCGATGACCAGTTCGTCGATCTGCCGGCAGGCACCGCCTGGACTGACGGCAGGCTGCGGCGCCTGGCGCAGATCGGCACCGCCAACCGCCGGCACCGCCTTGCGCGCCCGCTCGATTTCTTCCTGCAGGCGCTCCTGTAGTTGGCGCTGGACGAAATCGGCCTGGCGGCCGGCAGCATTGATGTCAGCCGGCGTCTGCGCGTGCGCGGCCAGCACCGGCAAGGCAAGGAGCCACAAGGCCCGCCTGCAAACAAGCCGCCCCAAATCGACAAACCAAACATTCTCTGACACTTTGACATCCCCTCGAAGCTCATCCTGTGTGCAACACGAATGATCGTTGGGGAACTATGACAAGCGAGCGTGAAGCCTCCGTTAACTGGTATGAATGTGGCCAAAAGCACCCACAAGATTCACTTGGTTCTAATAGCCAGAAGCCGTTCGCCGCCACCGATAAAGGGAGCCTGAGACTCCCTTATTTCATGCCCAAAATATTTCATGCAACGAATTACGCTTTATCAAACGCCTGTCAGCAAACTGTAAGCTTGCCCACCCAAACTGCAGACCGTGGCGGTGCTGTGGAAGCACAGCCCGTCCCTTTAAATTTTCTGGAGGAGATAACAATGGACGATCAAGGCAAGGCCTATTGGTCAGCCACGCTCGGTCTGCTGGGCAAGATCCTGGCGATCTGGTTCGTGTGCTCGTTCTTAGCCGGCATTCTGTTTGCCCCGGCACTGAACGGCATTTCACTCGGGGGTTACCCGCTGGGCTTCTGGTTTGCCCACCAGGGTTCGATCTACATCTTCATTGCCTTGATTTTCTACTACGCCAAGGCAATGGGCGACCTCGACCGCAAGTTCGACGTGCACGAAGAATAAGGAGATCACATGGATCTGCAAACTATCACTTACCTGGTGGTCGGCGCGTCTTTTGCGCTGTACATCGGGATCGCGATCTGGGCACGTGCCGGTAGCACGTCCGAGTTCTACGCTGCCGGCGGTAGCGTTCACCCGATCACCAACGGTATGGCAACTGCCGCCGACTGGATGTCCGCTGCCTCGTTCATCTCGATGGCCGGTCTGATCGCCAACATGGGTTACGGCGGCGGCCTGTTCCTGATGGGCTGGACCGGCGGCTACGTTCTGCTGGCGATGCTGCTGGCGCCGTACCTCCGGAAGTTCGGCAAGTTCACGGTGCCCCAGTTCATCGGTGACCGTTTCTACTCGCAAACCGCTTCCACGGTGGCCGTGGTCTGCCTGCTGGTCGCCTCGATCACCTACATCATCGGTCAGATGACCGGCGTCGGTGTGGCCTTCTCCCGCTTCCTGGGCGTTTCCAGCGAAATGGGTATCTACATCGGTATGGGTATCGTGTTCGCCTACGCCGTGTTCGGCGGCATGAAGGGCATCACCTACACCCAGGTCGCCCAGTACATCGTGCTGATTCTGGCCTACACCGTTCCGGCTGTGTTCATCTCGCTGCAGCTGACCGGCAACCCGATCCCGCAACTGGGTCTGGGCGCGTCGATCGCCGGCACCGACGTCTCGCTGCTGACCAAACTCGACCAGGTTGTCACCGACCTCGGCTTCAACCAATACACGACCTCGGTTCCGGGCTCTACCCTGAACATGTTCGTGTACACGATGTCGCTGATGATCGGTACCGCCGGTCTGCCGCACGTCATCATGCGCTTCTTCACGGTGGCCAAGGTTTCTGACGCCCGCTCGTCCGCCGGTTGGGCGCTGATCTTCATCGCCCTGCTGTACACGACCGCCCCGGCCGTTGCGGCAATGGCAAAGATGAACCTGCACGGCACGGTCAACAGCGCAATCGGCCTGGAAACGGCTGCCGACGGCTCGATGAAGGTCAATCCGGAAATCATCAAGGCCAACGCCGACGTTTATGCTCCCGAAGCTTCCCTGGTCTACGAACAGCGTCCGGACTGGATGAAGCGTTGGGAAAAGACCGGCCTGTTGAAGTTCGAAGACAAGAACGGTGACGGTCGCATCCAGTACTACAACGACAAGACCAAGAACGAAGCTGCCAAGGCCAAGGCCGAAGCTGCTGGCTGGAAGGGTAACGAGCTGACGGTCAACGCCGACATCATCGTGCTGGCCAACCCGGAAATCGCGCTGCTGCCGAACTGGGTTATCGCTCTGGTTGCTGCCGGTGGTCTGGCTGCCGCGCTGTCGACCGCTGCCGGTCTGCTGATGGCGATCTCCGCTGCCGTGTCGCATGACCTGGTCAAGGGTGTGTTCATGCCGAACATCTCCGAGCAAGGCGAACTGCGCGCCGGCAAGATCTCCATGGCTGTCGCCATCGTCATCGCCGGTTACCTCGGCCTCAACCCGCCGGGCTTCGCTGCCGGTACGGTTGCCCTGGCCTTCGGTATTGCCGCCTCCTCCCTGTTCCCCGCCATCATGATGGGTATCTTCTCCAAGAAGATGAACAAGGAAGGCGCCATCGCCGGTATGCTGGCTGGTCTGGCCTTCACCCTGATCTACGTGTTCGCACACAAGGGTATCTTCTTCATCAAGGGAACCGAGTTCGTCGACGCCATCGGCGGCCCGAACAGCTTCTTCGGCATCACGCCGGAAGCCATCGGTGCCATCGGCGCGCTGGTCAACTTCCTGGTGGCCTTCATCGTCGACAAGATGACCAAGGAACCGCCGGAGCACATCCAGGCCATGGTTGAAAACGTGCGTATCCCGCGCGGTGCCAAGGCTGTTGATGGCGCACACTAAGCAGTATTGAGGTAAGCTCTCCCGTCCGGACATCGGGTGGGAGATTCGAAACCCCGTAGGCGATGTCTGCGGGGTTTTTTATTGTCGGACCGGCCTGTTGCCGGCTCGTGAAGTACCGAGGTTCAAATGGCTTTCAATGTCCACATCGCAATGACCTGGATTCTTTTCCTGGCGCTTTTTCCCATCACCTTCTTCTGGTTGCGTCGGGCCTGGCGCATCGCCATCAACAAGGATTTCTCCGAAGTCGCGATCAAGCACGGCGAATCGCCACCCAATCCGGAGAAATGGGCGCCTTACGAGGCCGTGATCAACTTGGTTGCCGGCAGCATCACCGCCGCCACCATCGCTGGCGTGCTCGCCGGTGAACTCGAATACGATACCTGGATGGCCCTTGCTGGCTCGACCATCTGGTGCAAGTTCTTCCTCAGCTTCGCGCTGAGCCGTCAGGCGCACCCGATGAACCTGCCTGGCTTCATGCAGCGCCGGATCAGTTTCCGCCCGCAGAAACCGCCACAGGACGGCGAAGAGAAGTAATCACCGGCAGGAAGACTTCGGTCACCAGCACGCTGCCGCTGCCCAGCACATGCCGTGAGCGCCGCGCCCAGAAGGCCGGCGCATCGCCGACCAAGGCAGCAACCCGCCGATGCAGCGGATGATGACGGTCGATCCGCAGGAATTCGATCGGCCCGCGCCGGAAACCCGGATGGGTAAATAACAGCGACCCCAGCGAACGGCCACCCAGATTTGCAAACCAGCGCCCCAGGCGCCCGCTGCGCGTCTGCGACAGGACGCTGTGGGCAAAAATCACCGGCACGCCGTCGCACTCGAGCAACACCTCGCGCACCGGCAATTGCGCCCGCAATGCTTCGTCGGCCAGCGGCCGGCAGCGCCCCTGAAACACCACGCGCACCCGGAATTGCCGGCAATGACGCTGACAACGCGCGGTCAGCGAATCGGGCTCGGTCAGCCAGCGGCGCAAGCTCCCCACCGGCGCATGGGCGGGTAAGCGGGAAAACCAGCCTGAGCGCATCAACGCGGTGCCGGCGCGCGTTCCAGACCGCGCAGCTTGCTGCCCGGTGTGATACCGCGTTGCACGAACCAGCCGCGATTCATTTCCAGCGCGTAACGTGCCGGCCGCCGGGCACAGTGGTTGTCCTCGCTGTGCGGCGTCATGTCCTCGATGTTGATGATCCGCCCTTCCTCGTCCAGGAAGGCGACCGACAGCGGGATAAAGGTGTTGCGCATCCACATGCAGTGCGTATTGGCCTGCGGAAAGACGAACAGCATGCCGCGCTGTACCGGCATGGTCGGACGATGCATCAGACCGACCTGACGATGCCGGTCCTGCGCCGCCACTTCGGCTTCGATGCGATGGAAGCCGGCGCTCAGTTCGATCACCGGCATGGCATCCTGGGCCACCGCCGTCAGACTCAGGCCGATGGCCAGCACGAGACCCAGGCAGCGCCCGGCCAGGCGCGATTCACGCACGCAGATCATTGATGTTTCCTTCCATTAAACGCCATTCGCCCGGCGCCAGACCGTCGACCGACAGCCTGCCGATGGCCGCCCGCACCAGGCGCAGTACAGGATAACCGATGGCCGCGCCCATCCGCCGCACCTGGCGGTTCTTGCCTTCGGCGATGCGGATTTCAAGCCATGAAGTGGGAATCGCCGCCCGGTAACGGATCGGCGGATCGCGCAACCACAGCCCGGGCGGTTCGTCGATACGACGCACCTGCGCCGGTTGCGCGGTGAAGTCGGACAAGCGGATGCCGGCGCGCAGACGGTCAAGATCGCCTTCCGCCGGCTCACCCTCGACCTGCGCCCAGTAAGTCTTGACCAGTTTGTGCTTCGGTTCGGCGATACGCGCCTGCAGGCGCCCGTCGTCGGTGAGCAGCAACAGACCCTCGCTGTCGGCATCGAGGCGGCCGGCGACGTAGACATCCTTCAGCGAAATGAACTCGCCGAGCCCACGCCAGCGTCCTTCAGGCGTAAACTGACTGAGTACGCCGTAAGGCTTGTTGAAGATCAAAATTTTCGCCACGTCGACCGGACAAATAACCAAAGTCGCGATTTTACGGCAGGCGACGGTCAACCGTCCGCCCGCCGATACGTTAGAGCCCATTCCTCGCCCCTACGAGCCCTTGATGCAGCACGCCGAAATCTCCGTTCCCGTCGCCCCAGCGATATTGCCCGAACCCTGGGCGGCAACGATCGGAAGCCGAATCGCCCCCACCGAAACCCTGGCCGCCTGGCTGGAAACCGACCTCGATGGCCGCCTGCGCTTTGCCCGCGGCCTGATCGCCGTCACCGACCTGCACCTGATCGCCGTCGATGCCGACGGCCAGATTCGCGAATGGCCGCTCACCGCCGGCCTGCGCCTTGACCACCACGACCATGCCGGCGTCGGCACACTCGAACTGCTCGACGGCAATGGCCGCCTGGCCTGCTGGCGCTACACCCTGGCCAACAACCTGGCGGCGCTGCGCCTGATCGACGAATTCGACCTGCACCGCGACAGTCTGGTCTGCGGCCAGCCGCCGCAACGCCCGGAAGCCGAAAGCTGCCCGAAGTGCAAGACCCCGCTGCCGCCGGGCGCCGAGGAATGCCCGATCTGCAATCGCGAGGCGACGGTCGCCCCGTCGACCTGGACCTTGTTCCGCCTGTGGCGTTTCGCCCGGCCCTACCGCTGGCAGCTCTTCCTCGGCTTCGTGCTGACCCTGGCGTCGACCGCAGCGCAACTGGTGCCGCCCTACCTGACGATGCCGCTGATGGACAACGTGCTGATCCCGTTCCAGAACGGCCAGCCGATTGACTGGAACCTGGTCGGCATGTACCTCGGCGGCCTGCTCGGTGCGGCCATCGTCGCCTGGGGACTGGGCTGGATCCGCACCTACATCCTGTCGCTGGTCTCCGAGCGCATGGGCCGCGACCTGCGCACCCAGACCTACGATCACCTGCTGGGGCTGTCCTTGGAGTATTTCGGTGGCAAGCGCACCGGCGACCTGATGGCGCGCATCGGCAACGAAACCGACCGCATCAACATCTTCCTCTCGCTCGACCTGCTCAACTTCGCCACCGACGTGCTGATGATCACGATGACCGCCGTCATCCTGTTCTCGATCAACCCCTGGCTGGCGCTGGTCACGCTGCTGCCGCTGCCGGTCATCGCCTGGCTGATCCACTTCGTCCGGGAGAAGCTGCGCACCGGCTTCGAGAAGATCGACCGCGTCTGGGCCGAAGTGACCAACGTGCTGGCCGACACCATCCCCGGCATCCGCGTGGTCAAGGCCTTCGCCCAGGAGAAGCGAGAAGGTGAGCGCTTCCGCGCCGCCAACGAGCACAACCTGCAGATGAACGACAAGCTCAACCGCACCTGGTCGCTGTTCACCCCGACGGTGACGCTGCTCACCGAGGTCGGCCTGCTCGTCGTCTGGGTCTTCGGCATCTGGCAGATCGCCCACGGCGATTCGACGGTGGGCACGCTGACCGCCTTCCTCGCCTACATCGGCCGCTTCTACACCCGCCTCGACTCGATGAGCCGCATCGTCTCGGCGACCCAGCGCGCCGCCTCGAGCACCAAGCGCATCTTCGACATCCTCGACCATGTTTCCAGCGTGCCCGAGCCGACCAACCCAGTGCATCTGGAAAAAGTCACCGGCCGCATCGAACTCAAGCAGGCCTGCTTCCGCTACGGCACCCGCGCCGTCACCAAGGACGTCGACCTGGTCATCGAACCGGGCGAGATGATCGGCCTGGTCGGTCATTCCGGCTCCGGCAAGTCGACGCTGGTCAACCTGATCTGCCGCTTCTACGACGTCACCGAGGGCCAGATGCTGATCGACGGCGTCGACGTGCGCTCGGTGCCGGTCGCCGAGTTCCGCAGCCACATCGGCCTGGTCCTGCAGGAGCCCTTCCTGTTCTTCGGCACCATCGCTGACAACATCGCCTACGGCAAGCCCGACGCGACGCGCGAGGAAATCGTCGCCGCCGCCCGCGCCGCCCACGCCCACGAATTCATCCTGCGCCTGCCGCACGGCTACGACTCGCTGGTCGGCGAGCGCGGCCAGGGACTGTCCGGCGGCGAGCGCCAGCGCATCTCGATTGCCCGCGCGCTGCTCATCGACCCGAAGATCCTGATCCTCGACGAGGCGACTTCGGCGGTCGACACCGAAACCGAGAAGGAAATCCAGAAGGCACTCGACAACCTGGTCAAGGGTCGTACCACAATCGCCATCGCCCACCGCCTGAGCACGCTGCGCAAGGCGGACCGGCTGGTGGTCATGGATCGCGGCCGCATCGTCGAGGTCGGCAACCACGACGCGCTGATGGCGGCCGAAGGCCACTACCACAAACTGTACATGGCACAACTCCGCAACGTCGACACCGAGGCGCCCGAACCGGCTGCCCCGGACCTGCCGAAAACCGCCACCGTCTGAGGAAACCGCGATGAACCAGGCAAACTTCACGCTAACCCGCGACGCTTACGGGCGACTGGTCTTTCAGGCCGACAACGGCGACCGCCACGAGGCCGTCACCCCGGTCCGCGCCTTTCCGATCGCAGCCCCCGACGACGGCATCTCCATCCTCAGCGCCGAAGGCCACGAAATCGGCTGGGCCGACCACCTCGCCGACCTGCCGGCGGCAACCCGCGCACTGATCGAGGAAGAACTGGCCAGCCGCGAATTCGTGCCCGAGATCGCCCAGTTGCTGTCAGTGTCCAGCTTCGCCTGCCCGAGCACCTGGCAGGTCCGCACCGACCGCGGCGACACCGCGCTGGTGCTCAAGGGCGAAGAGGACATCCGTCGCCTGTCGGCGACCCGGCTGCTGATCGCCGACGGCAACGGCATCCAGTACCTGGTGCGCGACCTCAGCCGGCTCGACCGGCACAGTCGCAAGCTGCTCGACCGCTTCCTCTAGTGGCGGCGAGGTAACGCCCGCTAGCAACGAGTAACACTTTCCGCAAACGGTCAGCCGCAGAACGGCAAAAACGTTAATAATCGCATTTGGACACAACACATCCTTCCCTGCCGGCAACAGCCCACCCCATGAAGAAACAAGACATCATCTTCCTGAAACAGTTTTCCCTGCGCGGACCCAGCATCTGGACCTATCCGCCCAGCCTGGAAACCTGGATCGACATCGGCGAACTCGAAGACCTGCCGTCGAACAAGATTCCCGGCCTTTACGAACGTCTTTCTGCCTGGCTGCCCGGCCTGGTCGAGCACCGCTGCAACTACGACGAGCGCGGCGGCTTCCTGCGCCGCCTGCAGGAGGGCACCTGGGCTGGCCATATCCTCGAGCACATCACGCTCGAATTGATGAGTCTGGCCGGCCTGCCCGACGGTTTCGGACGCACCCGCGAGACGACCACGCGCGGCGTCTACAAGCTGATCGTCAGCGACTTTCACGGCGAATGCACCCGCCTGGCGCTGGACACCGGCCGCGAACTGCTGCTTGCGGCGATCAACGACGAAGCCTTCGACCTCGACGCGGCGATCAAGGTATTGCGGCGCAGGGTCGACCGCAAGTACCTCGGCCCGTCGACCGCAGCCATCGTCAACGCCGCCGAGGCGCGCAAGATACCGAACATCCGCCTGCTCGACGACGGCAACCTGGTCCAGCTCGGCTACGGCGCCGCGATGCGTCGCATCTGGACAGCCGAGACCGACGCCACCAGCGCCATCGCCGAAACCATCTCGCGCGACAAGGACCTGACCAAGGAACTGATTTCCTCGGTCGGCGTGCCGGTTCCCGAAGGCCGCGAAGTTGACAGCGCCGACGATGCCGTCGACGCCGCCGAAGACATCGGCTACCCGGTCGTCGTCAAACCGACCGACGGCAACCACGGGCGCGGCGTCTTCATCGACCTGGTGACCCCGGAAGCGGTGCGCAAGGCCTATGAGATCGCTGTCGAGGAAGGCTCCGGCGTCCTCGTCGAGCGCTCGATCCAGGGCATCGAGCACCGCCTGCTGGTGGTTGGCGGCAAGCTCGTCGCCGCCAACCGCAGCGACCTGATCACGGTCAGCGGCGACGGCAAATCCACCGTCCAGCAACTGATCGACAGCCAGATCAACATCGACCCGCGCCGTGGCGAAACCGAACTTCACCCGCTCTCGATCATCCGCATCGACACAGCCGCCAAGATCGAACTCGAACGCCAGGGTCTGACCGGCGACAGCATCCCGGCCGCTGACCGCGAAGTGCTGATCCAGCGCAACGCCAACCACGCCTTCGACTGCACCGACGACGTCCATCCCGAGACCGCCGCAGTCGCCGCGCTGGCCGCCCGCGTCGTCGGCCTCGACATCGCCGGCATCGACCTGGTCTGCCAGGATGTTTCGAAACCGCTCGCCGAACAAGGCGGCGCCATCGTCGAGGTCAACGCCGGCCCCAGCCTGCTGATGCACATCAAGCCCGGCATCGGCAAACCGCGCCCGGTCGGCCAGGCGATCGTCGACAACCTGTTCGCCGAGAGCGAAAGCGGCCGCGTCCCGATCATCGGCATTTCCGGCTCGCGCGGCAAGACGCCGGTCGCCCGCCTGGTCGCCCACATGCTCCACCTGTCCGGCAAGCAGGTCGGCCTGGCCTGTAGCGACGGCCTCTACCTCGGCCGCCGCCAGGTACAGAAAAACGATGCCGCCAACTGGACCGGCGGTCGCCGGCTGCTGCTCAACCGCGCCGTCGAGGCAGCGGTGATCGAGAACGGCGGCAAGGTCATCCTCGGCGAAGGTCTGGCCTATGATCGCTGCTCGGTCGGCGTCGTCACCAATGTGCTGCCGGCGGTCGAAGACCTGTCGCAATGGGACATTCAGCCGACCGGCGGCGAGTACTACACGACCTGGCGCTCGACTTACCGCACCCAGGTCGACGTCGTCCTCAAGTCCGGCTACGCTGTGCTCAACGCCTGTGACCCGCAAGCCGCCGACTTCGCCGAACTGTGCGACGGCGAGGTCATCCTGTTCGCCACCGATCCCGACTGTCCGGCGCTCGACGCCCACCTGCAGGCGGGCAAGCGCGGTGTTTACGTCAGCGAGAGCCGGATCTACCTCGGCACCGGCCAGGACGAAATCCGTCTGTGCCGGCTCGGCGACGTACCGGCGATCGGCAAGGCCAAGCGCCCGGAAACCATCGCCAACGTGCTCGCCGCCGTTGCCGCCGGCTGGGCGCTCGGCCTGACCCAGGACGTCATCGTCACCGGCATCAAGACCTACGGCCTCGAACTGGCCGACCCTTTCGCCCTGCTGCCCCGCCGCGCCCGCAAGCCCGCCGGCGCCGGCCGTAACTAACGCTCGGAACACAAGATCACCATGGACGTTTCCCGTATCCGTGCCCTGCGCGGCCCCAACCTGTGGAGCCGCCACACCGCCATCCAGGCCATCGTCACCTGTACCGGTGCCGAGTGCGCCATCGCCGACCTGCCCGGTTTCGAGGCGCGCCTGCGTGCCCGCTTCCCGGAACTGGCCGAACTGATTCCGACCGACCATCTCGATACTGTCTCGATGGCCCATGCCCTCGAATTCGCCGCCCTCGGCCTGCAGGCGCAGGCGGGTTGCCCGGTCACCTTCAGCCGCACCGCCAAGACCGTCGACCCGGGCGTCTACCAGGTGGTCGTCGAATACACCGAGGAAGACGTCGGCCGGCTCGCTTTCGAACGTGCCGAACAGTTGTGTCAGGCAGCACTCGACGACATGCCCTTCGATCTCGACGGAACGCTCAAGGAATTGCGCGACCTCGACGAGGACATCCGCCTCGGCCCCTCGACCGGGGCCATCGTCGCCGCCGCCCAGGCCCGCGGCATTCCCTACCGCCGCCTGACCCAGGGCAGCCTGGTGCAGTTCGGCTGGGGCAGCAAGCAAAAGCGCATCCAGGCGGCCGAAACCAGCCACACCAGCGCCATCGCCGAGGCCATCGCACAGGACAAGGAGCTGACCAAGCAATTGCTGCACGCCGCCGGCGTCGCCGTGCCGACCGGCCGCCCGGTCGACGACGAGGACGATGCCTGGCAGGCCGCGCAGGAAATCGGCCTGCCGGTCGTGGTCAAGCCGCAGGACGGCAACCAGGGCAAGGGCATCTCGGTGAACCTGACGACCGAGCAACAGGTACGCCACGCTTACCGGGTCGCCGTCGGTTTCTTCGACGACATCATGGTCGAAAAGTACCTGCCGGGCCACGACTGGCGCCTGCTGGTCATCGGCGACAAACTGATCGCCGCCGCCCGCCGCGATCCGCCGCTGGTCGTCGGCGACAGCACGCACACCGTCCGCGAGCTGGTGGACATCGTCAACAGCGATCCGCGTCGCTCCGACGGCCACGCCACCTCGCTGACCAAGATCCGCTTCGATGAAATCGCGCTGGCCCGCCTCGCCGAGCAAGGCTACAACGCCGACTCCATCCCGGAACGCGGGGTCCGCGTCGTGCTGCGCAACAACGCCAACCTGTCCACCGGCGGCACCGCTACCGACGTCACCGACGACGTTCATCCGGAACTCGCCGCCGCCGCCGTTGCCGCCGCGCAAACGGTCGGCCTCGACATCGCCGGCATCGACGTCGTCTGCGACACCATGTTGAAGCCGCTGGAGGAACAAGGTGGCGGTATCGTCGAAGTCAATGCCGCCCCCGGCCTGCGCATGCACCTCGACCCGTCGTTCGGCAAGGGCCGGCCAGTCGGCGAGGCCATCGTCGGCATGATGTATCCCGATGGCGATAACGGGCGTATTCCCGTCGTCGCGGTCACCGGCACCAACGGCAAGACCACAACCAGCCGCCTGATCGGCCGCATCTTCGAGGAAAACGGCCTGCGCGTCGGCATGACCAGCACCGACGGCATCTACGTGCAGAACCGGCGTATCGATACCGGCGACTGCTCCGGTCCGCGCAGCGCCCGCAACGTCCTCGCCCATCCCGATGTCGATGCCGCCGTGCTCGAAACCGCGCGCGGTGGCCTGCTGCGCGAGGGCCTCGGCTTCGACATGTGCGACGTTGCCGTGGTCACCAATCTGGGCCTGGGCGATCACCTCGGCCTCAACTACATCACCACCGTACACGACCTGGCGGTGATCAAGCGCGTCATCGTCCAGAACGTTGCCCCCAGCGGCACCGCCGTCCTCAATGCGGCCGACCCGGTGGTGGCCGCCATGGCCCAGCACTGCCCGGGTCAGGTCACCTTCTTCGCCCTCGATCCGGCAACCCCGGTCCTGGCCGCCCATCGCGCGCAGGGCAAGCGCGTTCTCTACGTGGACCAGGGCGACATCGTCTGCGGCGAGGGCCGGCGCAAGCACCGGATCCCGCTGGCACGCGTGCCGCTGACCCGCAACGGCAGCATCGGTTTCCAGGTCGAAAACGTGATGGCCGCCATCGCCACCGCCTGGGCGCTCGGCTATAACTGGGCGAAGATCGAACAGGCCGTCGGCGGATTCGTCAGCGATGCCTCGACGGCACCGGGCCGCTTCAATGTCTTCGACTATCGCGGCGCCACCCTGATTGCCGATTACGGTCACAACCCGGACGCCATGCTGGCGCTGGTCAAGGCCGTCGAAGCCATGCCGGCCAAACGCCGGGCAGTCGTCATCAGCGGCGCCGGCGACCGGCGTGACGAGGATATCCGGCAGCAGACGGAAATCCTCGGCCCGGCCTTCGACGACGTCATTCTCTACCAGGATGCCTGCCAGCGCGGTCGCGCCGACGGCGAAGTCATCGCGCTGCTGCGCAGCGGCCTGGCCAACGCTCCCCGCGTCAGCCGGATCGACGAGATCACCGGCGAATTCCTCGCCATCGACACGGCACTCGCCCGCCTGCAAGCCGGCGACTTGTGCCTGATCCTGATCGATCAGGTTGAGGAAGCACTGGCGCACATCACCCGGCGTATTGCAGAATGCCGGGCTGATGACTGAAAACACGATACTCACCACCGGCAAGGTCTGGCTGGTCGGCGCCGGCCCCGGCGACCCCGACCTGCTGACGCTCAAGGCCGCCCGCCTGATCGGCAGCGCCGACGCCATCGTCTACGACCACCTGGTCGGCGAAGGCGTACGCGCGCTCTTTCCGGCCTCGGCCCGCCAGGTCTATGTCGGCAAGAAGGCAGCGAAACACACGCTCAAACAGGAAGAAATCAACCAGCTTCTGGTCGATCTGGCCCGCCAAGGCTTGGCCGTGGTCCGGCTCAAGGGTGGCGATCCCTTCATCTTCGGTCGCGGCGGTGAAGAACTGGAAGTCCTGCACGCCGCCGGCATCGCTTTCGAGGTCGTCCCCGGCGTCACCGCCGCCGCTGGCTGCGCCGCCTACGCGGGCTTTCCGCTGACACATCGCGATCACGCCCAGTCGGTGACCTTCGTCACCGGTCACCTGAAGGATCACAGTATCGATCTCGACTGGCCGGCGCTGGCGCGTCCGGGCCAGACCGTCGTCTTCTACATGGGCGTTGGCGGCGCCCCGGAAATCTGCCGGCAGATGATCGCCCACGGCCTGCCGGCCAGCACGCCGGCCGCCATCATCCGCCGCGGCACCCTGCCCGATCAGCAAACCCTGCTGTCCACGCTCGACCAGCTACCGCAACGCATCGTCGAGGCTGGCATCAAGCCGCCCGCGCTGATAGTGGTCGGCAGCGTCGTCGGCCTCCACGACACCCTTTCCTGGTTCGAATCCCGATGATCAGACTGCTCATCCTCTGCGCCGCGCTGTTTGCCGGCCACGCCCACGCCTATACCGCCCACGAAATGCTGGAAGACTGTCGCAGTGCCGAACGCCTTTATGCCGGCGAAAAGAATAGCGACCCCTTCTTCGCCATCCGCAGCAACCGCTGCATCTCCTATGTCGCCGGCTTCGCCGACGGCTACGCGGTCAGCGACTTTCTCGCCGAAAAGATCGGCGTCCGCATCAACGCCTTCTGTCTGCCCAACGACGCCGATCTCTCGTTGCGCCTGGTCCGTGCCGTCGTCATCCACGTCGAACGCGTACCGCCCGACACCACGGTAACCACCGCCACGCTGGTCGCCGGTGCCCTGGCCAAAGCCTTCCCCTGCCCGGAAGTGCTTGAACCAAAGAAGTGATTCGGGGATAATCCGCGCTCCATTCGCCCCGATGGCGGAATCGGTAGACGCAGCGGATTCAAAATCCGCCGCCGAAAGGCGTGCCAGTTCGAGTCTGGCTCGGGGCACCAGATACAAGCAAAAAAGCCGGAAATCCTGCTCGGATTTTCGGCTTTTTTGCGTCTACCGCCCGGCGGGAAAATATCTGCCGGACCTAAACCAGCAAGGTCATGCCGAACCAGCCGGTACCGATCACGCGGAACAGTGCAGGCGCGTGCACATGCCGCCACAGGCTGGCCAGCAGGAAGATGTTGTAGGGCACCAGCACGGCGTGCAGCAGCAGCCAGACCGAACCGTCCCAGCCCTTGGCCAGCAGGATCAGCGACACCAGCGCCAGCGCGGCATTGAGCAGCGTTGCCACGCCCAGCATGTCCCAGTAGAACAGACGGCGGTGCGACACCTGGCCGTGCCAGCGCGCCCGAAAGAAATGGATCGGGGCGAAGACCGTCACCGCCGGGGAAGTGTCCCGCATCGTTCAGTCCTGCGAGCGTGCCGTGGGGGCTTCGGCCGCCGACATCTCGAGCGGATCGCCCAGTTCATCGGGCAAACGTGCCGCCAGTACCTTGTCGATGCGCTTGCCGTCCAGATCGACGACCTCGAACGACCAGCCCTCCCAGAAAGCCTTGTCGCCGGTCACCGGCAGGCGCCCGAGCAACAGCATCACCATGCCGGAAAGCGTGTGGTAGCGCCCCTTCTCTTCTTCCGGCACGGTTTTCATGCTCAGCGTGTCCTTCAGTTCCAGCAGGGGAATCAGGCCGTCGAGCAGCCAGGAGCCATCGTCGCGCTGGATCGCCCAGGCATCCTCCTTGTTTTTCGGGACGAACTCACCGGTCACCGACTCGACCAGATCCTGCAGCGTCACCATGCCCTGGATCTCGCCGTATTCATCAACCACGAACACCACCTGGGTGCCCGAAGAGCGGAACTGTTCGAGCAATTCCATCCCGGTCAGCGATTCCGGCACATAGACGGCGGGCTGCAGTTTTTCGCTGAGGCTGGCCTCGCTGCCGCGCAAGGTCTTGCCGAGCAGCTGGCGCGCGTTGAGCACGCCGAGGATGTTATCCAGACCACCGCGGCATACCGGAAAGCGGGCGTGTTCCGACTCGGTGATCACCGCCAGGTTCTGCTCCATGGTGTTCTCGACATCGAGCCAGACAATATCCGAACGCGGCACCATCAATGAGGAGATTTGCCGTTCGTCGAGGCGGAATACGTTGCGCACCATGGCGTGTTCGTTCTTTTCGATGACCCCGGCTTCGGAGCCCTCGACCAGCATGGCGTGGATTTCCTCTTCGGTCACGCTCGGCCCCTTGGTTTCACGCTGTCCCATCAACCCCAGCAGGAGCATGGTCGAACTCGACAGCAAGCGGACGAAGGGCCGGGAGATCATGGCCAGCAGGTTCATCGGACGGGCGACCAGGCGAGCAATCCCCTCTGGATTGATCTGGCCGATGCGCTTGGGCACCAGTTCGCCGACCACAATGGAGACATAGGTGATGACCAGGACCACGAGTACCGTAGCACCAATCTCGCTAGCCCCCTGCTCGACGCCGAAGGATTGCAGCCACAGGGCCAGCGGCCCGGCCAGCGCGGCTTCGCCGACGATACCGTTGAGGATGCCGATCGAGGTAATACCGATCTGTATCGTGGACAGGAAGCGATTGGGATCGTCGCCCAGCTTGATCGCAACGGCGGCAGCGCCGTCGCCCCCTTCGGCCAGTTTGGCCAGACGTGCCCGGCGGGCGGTGACCAGGGCAATTTCGGACATGGCGAAAGCGCCATTGAGGAGAATCAGGGCAAGTAGTAGGAATATTTCCATGGTCAAGCCCGGCAACCGGGCTTTCGTTGTTGGTAAGGAGGGCGATATTGCCTCAGGCAATGCCCCATTGTCACTTCGGAAAAACCGGACAATAAACGCGAAATCACCAAGCCGCCGGCCATCTCCCGGCGCCCGGTTCGCAGCCCAGGCCATCGCCGCACTTCAATCGACTGGATTTCTCGGTTGTCGCACTGCACAATATGCCGCCTCCCACTCGCGGACCACACACCCATGAAATCCCTAGAACACAAACTCGAACTTCTGATGTTCAACAGCCGCTGGCTGCTGGCGCCCTTCTATCTGGGGCTGATCTTCGCGATCGTCATTCTGCTGATCAAGTTCGTCAAGGAATTCATCAGCTTCGCCCCGACCGTGCTGACCGCCGAAGGCAGCGACGTGATCATCGGCATCCTGACCCTGATCGACGTGGTGATGATCGCCAACCTGCTGATCATCATCATCTTTGCCGGTTACGAGAATTTCGTCTCCAAGATCAACACCGGCGACACCGAAGACCGGCCGAGCTGGATGGGCCACGTCGGTTTCGCCGACCTGAAGATGAAGCTGATCGGCTCGATCGTCGCCATTTCCGGGATCGAACTGCTCAAGGCCTTCATGCATGTCGAGAACTACACCAACGACCAGCTTGCCTGGAAGGTCGGCCTGCACATGACTTTTGTCGTCTCCGGCGTCCTTTTCGCCGTCATGGACAAGCTCGGCGGCAAGCACCACAGCAGCGACGAATGATTCCGGGATGAGCATGACGTACACCGTTGATGACTTCGACTTTCATCTCCCCCCCGAACTGATTGCCCAGCACCCGGCTGCGGAACGTACCGGCAGCCGATTGCTGCACGTTGCCGGCAGCCAGCACGCGGACCGTCGCTTTGCCGACCTGCCCGATCTGCTGCGCACCGGCGACCTGCTGGTGTTCAACGACACCAAGGTGATCAAGGCGCGCTTCTTCGGCATCAAGGAAACCGGCGGTCAGGTCGAGATCATGCTCGAGCGCATCGTCGATGCGCAACACGCGATCTGCCAGATCCGCGCCAGCAAGGCGCCCAAGCCCGGCTGCCTGCTGCGCCTGGCCGATGCCTTCACGGTCCGCATGACCGGCCGCGCCGGCAAGGAAGACGACCTGTTCGCGCTCGAACTGCTGGACCACGACGATTTCTGGGCGGTGGCCGAGCAATACGGCGCCCTGCCCCTGCCGCCCTACATCGAGCATCCGGCCGAATCGGCCGACGAATCGCGCTACCAGACGGTTTATGCCCGCGAACCGGGCGCCGTCGCTGCGCCGACCGCCGGCCTGCACTTCGACGAGGCCATGCTCGAAACGCTACGCGCCCGGGGTATCGGGACCGCCTTCGTCACCCTGCACGTCGGCGCCGGCACCTATCGGCCGGTGCGCGTCGAGAAAATCGCCGATCACCGCATGCACAGCGAACGCTACGAAGTGACGCCGGAAACCGCTGCCGCCATCGCCGCGACGCGGGCGGCCGGCGGACGCGTCATCGCCGTCGGCACGACCAGCCTGCGCACCCTCGAATCGGCCGGCCAGGCCGACGGCACGGTCGTCGCCGGCAGCGGTGAAACCGATATCTTCATCACCCCCGGCTACCGCTTCCAGGTGGTCGACCGGCTGATCACCAATTTCCACCTGCCGAAATCGACACTGATGATGCTCGTCTCGGCCTTCGCCGGTTACGAAGCGATCCGCGCTGCCTACGCGCACGCGGTCGGCGAACGTTACCGCTTCTTCAGCTATGGCGACGCCATGCTCCTGGAACGCTCCGATGCAGTTTGAACTCCTCAAGACCGACGGCGCCGCCCGCCGCGGCACGCTGACGCTGGCTCACGGCGTCGTCCAGACGCCCGTCTTCATGCCGGTCGGCACCTACGGCACGGTCAAGGCAATGACGCCGCAGAGCCTCAACGACATCGGCGCGCAGATCTGCCTGGGCAACACCTTCCACCTGTGGCTACGCCCAGGGCTTGAAGTGGTCAAGGCCCATAACGGCCTGCACGACTTCATGAACTGGCAGAAACCGATCCTGACCGACTCCGGCGGCTTCCAGGTGTTCTCGCTCGGGGCGCTGCGCAAGATCAGCGAGGAAGGCGTCAAGTTCAGCTCGCCGCACGACGGCGCCAAGCTCTTCCTGTCGCCGGAAATCTCGATGCAGATCCAGAAGGTGCTCAATTCCGACATCGTCATGATCTTCGACGAATGCACGCCCTACCCGGCCAGCCGCGAGGAAGCGGCCAAGTCGATGCGCATGTCGATGCGCTGGGCCAAACGCTCGCGCGACGAGCACGACCGGCTGGAAAACGGCAATGCCCTGTTCGGCATCGTCCAGGGCGGCATGTACGAAGACCTGCGCGACGAGTCGGTGGCCGGCCTGTGCGACATCGGCTTCGACGGCATGGCCATCGGTGGCCTGTCGGTCGGCGAACCCAAGGAAGACATGGCGCGCATCCTGGCGCACACGGCGCCGCGCCTGCCAACGCACAAACCGCGCTACCTGATGGGCGTCGGCACGCCGGAAGACCTGGTCTTTTCGGTCAAGCACGGCATCGACATGTTCGACTGCGTGATGCCGACCCGCAACGCGCGCAACGGCCACCTGTTCACCCGCTTCGGCGACGTCAAGATCAAGAACGCCCGCTACCGCGCCGACACCGGCCCGCTCGACCCGTCGTGCACCTGCTACACCTGCACCAACTTCACGCGCAGCTACCTGCACCACCTCTTCCGCAACGGCGAAATCCTCGGTGGCATGCTCAACACCATCCACAACCTGCATTTTTACCAAACCATCATGGCCGAAATGCGCGCTGCCATCGAATCGGAAAAACTGGACGAATGGTCAGCGGCCTTTGCCCGCGACCGAACGTCCGGCCAGTGATAGAATCCCCCGTTCTGAATTATTTGTTATCCGGAGACATTCCCAATGATTAGTCTTGCCCACGCCCAGACCGCTGGCGCAGCCGACCCGACCGGCGGCTTCATGCAACTGCTGCCGATGATCCTGATGTTCGTCGTGCTGTGGTTCCTGATGATCCGCCCGCAGATGAAGAAGGCCAAGGAACACAAGCAGCTGATCGCTGCGCTGCAGAAGGGCGACGAAGTCGTCACCGGCGGCGGCCTGGTCGGTCGCATCACCAAGGTCGATGAAAACTACATCACCCTGGAAATCGCCGAAGGCACGGAAGTCATCGTCCAGAAGCCCGCCGTGGCCATCGCCCTGCCCAAGGGTACGCTGAAGTCGCTGTAATCCATCCCGAAGGGCGGCTGCGGCCGCCTTTTTCGCTTCAAAGCCGCCATGAATCGTTACCCTCTCTGGAAGTACGTCACCGTCGCCATTGCGCTGGTCTTCGGCTTCATCTACACCCTGCCCAATTTCTTCGGCGAATCGCCGGCCGTCCAGGTCTCCAGCGCCAAGGTCACGCTCAAGGTCGATGCGAACACCCAGGCCCGCGTCGAAGAAGTCCTCCAGGCCGCCGGCATCGGCCATGACGGAATCCAGCTCGACAATGTCGGCGTCAAGGCCCGTTTCAAGGACACCGACACCCAGTTGAAGGCCAAGGACGCCATCGAGCGCGCCTTCAACCCGGACAGCAACGACCCGCAGTACGTCATCGCCTTGAACCTGCTGACCGCCTCGCCGCAATGGCTGACCTCGCTCAACGCGCTACCGATGTACCTCGGTCTCGACCTGCGCGGCGGCGTGCACTTCCTGCTCCAGGTCGACATGCCCGGCGCACTGCAGAAGCGCCTCGACTCGACCGCAGCCGACCTGCGCAGCCTGCTGCGCGACAAGAACGTCCGCCACGCCGGCATCAACCGCGACGGCGACCGCATCGTCATCAAGTTCCGCGACGCCGAAACCCGCGAACGCGCCAGCAAGGTCCTGGCTGAGAACAGCAACGACCTGACCCTGGCCGAAGCCGGCCAGGGCGACGACCTGCGCCTGCTCGCCACGCTCAAGCCGGAAGCCGAAAAGAAGATCGCCGAATTCGCGATCAAGCAGAACATCAACACCCTGCACAACCGGATCAACGAACTCGGCGTCGCCGAGCCGGTGATCCAGCAGCAGGGTGCCGACCGCATCGTCGTCCAGTTGCCGGGCGTGCAGGACACGGCCAAGGCCAAGGACATCCTCGGCCGTACCGCGACCCTGGAAATCCGCATGGTCGACGACAGCCCCGGCGCGCTCGAAGCTGGCCTGGCCGGCAACGTCCCCTTCGGCACCGAGTTGTACACCGAACGCGGCGGCTCGCCGCTGCTGGTCAAGAAACAGGTCGTCCTCACCGGCGACCGCCTGACCGATGCCCAGCCCGGCTTCGACGGCCAGACCAACGAACCGGCCGTGCACCTGACGCTGGATTCGGCCGGTTCCCGCATCTTCAAGGACATCACCCGCGACAACGTCGGCAAGCGCATGGCCATCCTGCTGATCGAAAAGGGTAAGGGCGAAGTCGTCACCGCGCCGGTCATCCGCACCGAAATCGGCGGCGGTCGCGTGCAGATTTCCGGCCGCATGACCACCGCCGAGGCCAACGACGTCGCCCTGCTGCTGCGCGCCGGTTCGCTGGCGGCACCGATGGACATCGTCGAGGAACGCACCATCGGCCCCTCGCTCGGCGCCGAGAACATCGAACGTGGTTTCAACGCCACGCTATGGGGCTTCGTCGCCATCGCCGTGTTCATGATCGCCTACTATCAGGTCGTCGGTCTGGTCTCGGTGATCGCCCTGGCGACCAACCTGTTGCTGCTGGTCGCCCTGCTCTCCTTGCTGCAGGCCACGCTGACCCTGCCCGGTATCGCCGCCATCGCGCTGACGCTGGGTATGGCCATCGACGCCAACGTGCTGATCAACGAACGCATCCGCGAAGAACTGCGCAACGGCATGCCACCGCAAGCGGCGCTGTCGGAAGGTTACGAGCGCGCTTTCGGCACCATTCTCGACTCCAACATCACCACGCTGATCGCCGGCCTGGCCCTGCTCATCTTCGGCTCCGGCCCGGTGCGCGGCTTTGCCGTGGTCCATTGCCTGGGCATCCTGACCTCGATTTTCTCCGCCGTCGTCGTCTCGCGCGCCATGGTCAACCTGATCTACGGCCGCCAGAAGAAGCTCACCAAGATTGCCATCGGCAATGTCTGGAAACCCGGTACGGCAACTGCCGACGGTCAGAAATAAGGGAACACGGACATGGAATTCTTCCGTATCAAGAAGGACATCCCCTTCATGCGCCACGCGCTGGCGTTCAACGTCATCTCGCTGGTGACTTTCGTCCTGGCCGTCTTCTTCCTGGCCACCAAGGGCCTGCACCTGTCCGTCGAATTCACCGGCGGCACGCTGATCGAAGTCAAATACCAGCAGGCTGCGGACCTCGAAAAGATTCGCGGCGCGCTAGGCAAGAACGGCTTCAACGACTACACGGTGCAGAACTTCGGCTCGTCGCAGGACGTCATGATCCGCCTGCCGCTACGCGACGCCGCCGACAGCGCCCAGCAGGGTGACCGCGTGATGCAGGCGCTGAACCTGGAGGCCCCCGGGGCCAGCCTGCAACGTGTCGAATACGTCGGCCCGCAGGTCGGCCGCGAACTCGCCGAAAACGGTGCGCTAGCGCTGCTGGTGGTGATCATCGGCATCATGATCTACCTCGCCTTCCGCTTCGAATGGCGTTTCGCGCTGTCGGCGATCATCGCCAACATGCACGACGTGATCATCATCCTCGGCTTCTTCGCCGCCTTCCAGTGGGAATTCTCGCTGTCGGTGCTGGCCGCCGTACTGGCCGTGCTCGGCTACTCGGTCAACGAGTCGGTGGTCGTCTTCGACCGCGTCCGCGAAACCTTCAAGAAGGTCCGCGGCATGACCACACCACAGGTGCTCGACCGCGCCATCACCAGCACCATCAGCCGGACGATCATCACCCACGGTTCTACCCAGGTGATGGTCCTGTCGATGCTGATCTTCGGCGGCGAGACCCTGTATTACTTCTCGCTGGCGCTGACCATCGGCATCCTGTTCGGCATCTACTCGTCGGTACTGGTCGCCAGCCCGCTGGTCATGTGGCTGGGCGTCTCGCGCGAACAGTTCGTCAAACCGAAGAAGGCCGCCGCCGAAGGCGTGGCTGACGACGGGGCGTGCGTCTGAGGCGCTGAGCGCCCAGGGAATTACCGACCCGGTCTGCGGTTTTCGCAGACCGGGTTTTTGCTTTCCGGGACACAAAAAAACGCCCCGGAATCGCTTCCGGGGCGGTGAAGTTACTACAGAGAGAGACTGATGCGAAAACTGGGTCAGGCGTAGGTCGGGGCGAAGGCTTGCTCGGCTGAGACCGGGCCGCCGTCGCGCCAGTACGGCGACAATTTGCGCAATTGCGCGATGATCGGGGGAACCGCTTCGATGACCCGGTCGATTTCGGCTTCGGTGTTGTGCACCGACAGCGAGAAACGAATCGTGCCGTGGGCGGCGGTGTAGGGAATGCCCATCGCGCGCATCACGTGCGAGGGTTCGAGCGAACCCGAGGTACAGGCCGAGCCCGAGCTGCAGGCGATGCCCATCTTGTTGAGCAACAGCAGGATGGCCTCGCCTTCGACGTATTCGAAGGCGATGTTGCTGGTGTTGGGCAGGCGGTTGCCCGGGTCGCCGGTCGGGAAGCAATGGGTGACCTGGCTGAGGATGCCCTTTTCCAGCTTGTCGCGCAAACGGCGGACTTCGGTGTTTTCCTTTTCCATGTTGAGCATGGCCAGTTCGCAGGCCATGCCGAGGCCAACGATGGACGCCGAGTTCTCGGTGCCGGCGCGCCGGCCGCGTTCCTGGTGGCCGCCACGCAGCAGCGGGCGGAAGCGGCAACCGCGACGCAGGTAGAGGACACCGATGCCCTTCGGCGCGTGCAGCTTGTGGCCGGACAGCGACAGCATGTCGATCTTGGTGTTCTTCAGATCGATGGGCAGCTTGCCGACCGCCTGGACGGCGTCGGTGTGGAACATGATGCCCTTGGCCGAAGCCAGCGCAGCCATTTCCTCGACCGGGAACAGCGTGCCGGTCTCGTTGTTGGCCCACATCACCGAAACCACCGCCACGCGGTCGTGCAGCAGCGACTTGTATTCATCGATGTCGATGCGGCCCTTCTTGTCCACCTTGAGTTTGTGGACGATGTAGCCTTCCTTCTCCAGCCATTCGCACAGGGTCAGGATGGCCGGGTGCTCGACGGTGGTGGTGATCACCGTGTTGCGTTCCGGCTGGGCCTTGAGCGCCGACAGGATGGCGGTCGAATCGGATTCGGTGCCGCAGGAGGTGAAGATGATTTCCGAGTCGTGCTCGGCGCCGAGCAGCGCCTGCACCTGGGCGCGGGCCTTTTTCAGCGCCTTGCCGACTTCGCTACCGAAGGCGTGGATCGACGAGGCGTTGCCGAAGTGCTCGGTGAAGAACGGCAGCATCGCCTCCACCACGGCCGGCTCGCAGCGCGTGGTGGCGTTATTGTCCAGGTAGATCGGTTCCATGGCGCTGTCCTTTTTCGGTTTCTCTGTGGGGGTTGGGCGTTCTCAGGCTTCGACCGGCATGTGCGACGAAGGCAGCACCTGGACCAGCTCGCCCAAGGCTTCGATCATCTTCTGCTGGATGCCGCCAAGGGTGGCCGCTTCCATCATGCATCCAGAGCAGGCGCCCTTGAGATGCACGTAGATCTTCTTGCCCTGCACGTCGGCCAGTTCGACATCGCCGTGGTCGCGCTGGAGCATCGGGCGGACCGATTCGAGCACTTCCTCGATGATCTTGATCTTCTCGACGATCGACAGCTTCTTGCTCGGCGGCTTCGGGGCTTCCGGGGTGGCCGGGCACGGCGGCGGCGGCGAGACTTCACCGGGGCCGGAACGCGAGGCCTTGACCTTGGCCAGGATTTCCTCGATGCCTTCGTGGCAGGCGGCGCAACCGCCACCGGCCTTGGTGTAGAAGGTGACTTCCTCAACCGTGTTGAGGTTGTTGGCGGTGACCACGTCCTCGATCATCACCGCGTCGATGGCGAAGCACTTGCAGATCAGCGCACCTTCCTCGTGGTCGTCGGACCATTCTTCGCCACGGTAGTTGGCGACGGCAGCCTGCAGCGCCTCGCGGCCCATGACCGAGCAGTGCATCTTTTCCGGCGGCAGGCCGTCAAGGAAGTCGGCGATGTCCTGGTTCGAGACCTTGAGCGCCTCGTCCAGCGTCAGCCCCTTGATCATCTCGGTCAGCGCCGACGACGAGGCGATGGCCGAACCGCAGCCGAAAGTCTGGAAATGCGCGTCTTCGATCACTTCCGTTTCCGGATTGACCTTGAGCATCAGGCGCAGCGCGTCGCCGCACTGGATCGAGCCGACATCGCCGATGCCATTGGCTTCTTCCAGCGGACCGGAGTTGCGCGGGTTGAAGAAGTGTTCGCGGACCTTGTCAGAGTATTCCCACATGATTCTTCCCTTAGACCGAGAACGACGAGCCGCAGGAACACTGCGCGCTGGCGTTCGGGTTGTCGAACTTGAAACCGGTGTGGGTCAGCGTGTCGACGAAATCGACAGTGACGTTGTCGATCATCGGCATGGTCATCGGATCGACCAGCAGCTTGACGCCGTCGACTTCGACTTCCCAGTCATCTTCAGCCTTCTCGGCTTCGAGCTTCATGCCGTACTGCAGGCCGGAACAGCCGCCGCCCGAGATCATCAGGCGCAGGCCGGCGACCGGCGTTTCGGAACCACGAATGAAACGTTGTACTGCTTTTACGGCGGCGGGGGTCAGATTGATCATGGCGATTCTCCCAGGGGTTGATGGCTTACTCATTGCAAACCCTGTGCCATCCCGAAACCTATCGCCAAGCCTATGAATTAAATGAATTGTTGCTGCGCTGCGGCTTGTCGCATTTGCGACAATCACCCCAAAACATGTTCGTAAGCACGACGCATCAGGTCGCGCTCGATGGCGCTCAAGGAGCGTGCCTCGGCAATCGCGATGAATCGACCATCCAGTTGCTCGGCAGCGGCAAATGGCGGATCGATGCTGGCAAAAGCGCCGAGCAGCACCGCGACGTCGCCGACGGAGGTATCCACCCAGCACTGGAATTCCGGCACCGCCTCGATTGCCCCTTCGGCCAAGCCAAGACGAACCTCGGCCTCGCGCAGCACGGCGCTCGGATGCACCTGCACCGTCGGCGACCAGTCTTCCGGCCGTAGCGCGGCATCGGCCGGCAAGGGGGTAAACAGGGCGACACCAGAAGGCAGACGCAGATAGCGCAAGCGCCCGCTGGTGCCCTGCTTGTGCAAGAGAAGCACACGTGTGTCCATATTCATGCCGGATACTCCGCAATAACCGCGTCACCGCGCCACACTGGCGCCCTTCCCCAGACCTGCACGGCATCGACGTAACTACCCGCTTTCGCGGGATGCGGCAGCAGCACCTGGTATTCGGCGAAGACCCGCCCGTCCGGGAAAAAGGTTGCCTTGCCAAAACGCTGACCACCCCGCCAGACGGCAATCACACTCTCTTGCTGTGAGTAGGGATCGCGCTCCATCTCGAAACTGGCGGCAGCCCACACCGGTTCGTCGCCAATCGACAGACCGAGTTTGCCGACCTGCTCACGCAGTGCCTGGCACAGCGACTCCCCGATATCCGGGGACGGCGGTGTCATCGCCCGCCCCCGTCACTAGCCACCTTCAAACCGTTTGCGCCTTCTGCGCCGCCGCCAAGCGCTGGCTGGCTTCAGCCCAGGCCTGACAAGCGTCGTAAGTCGACTGCGCGATGCCCGGAATTTCCTGGTAGCCCGCCGGCAGGCGGTCTTCCACGAGGTCGTGCATTTGCGACGCCCATTCCGAAGCAATACGCTTCAACTTCTTCACTTCCTTGTCGAGAGCGGCGAGTTCTTCGTCAGTCATCATTTCCTCCGTCCTTACAGCCCGGCGACGTCCGGATATTGGCCGATGCGTTCGAGAGCGATGCCGAGCAGCTTGTCCGCTTCATCCTTCATCTTGGAGAGGCTGGGAAAGCCGAAACGATGCACGTCGCGCAGCGTCTTCTCGACGGCAACCAGCTTGCCAACGGTGATGATGGCGCGGCCAAAACCTTCATGCGTCAGGTGCACCAGCGGCACGGCCAGCAGCTTGCATTCCTTCTCGATCAACACGGCGATGGCGTTGTAGAAGGCCTTGACGCGCGAAATCGTTTCATCATCCGGATCGCCGATCAGCGGAATGGTCGCCTTGCGCTCCTTGGTCATGATGTAGGGGTCGAGAATTTTCTCGACGGTCCAGCCGGAATAGGTACCGTAGGTATCCAAGGCGCGCATCTGGCGCGCCATTTCCTTGACGAAATCGGTTTCAAAGATGGGATCAGTGCTCATGGTGGAACTCCTGTGGGGAAACTTGTGAAGAACGGGATAGCGGCAGCAGTTGCGGCGCCGGCATCAATCCGGGAACCAGGCCGATGGCGACGCGGGCAATGATCAGGGCGGCAACGAAGCCGACGATGGCGCCCAGCGCCGTTGCGCCGTCGCTACCTTCGAGCACGGCGCCAAGCCAGGCGCCGAACAGCATGGCGAAGGCCGGAAACAGGTAACCGAGCAGCGCCGACAACGTCAGCCGGCTTTCCGGCAAGGCCACGCAGACCATGTCACCTGCGGCGATGCCAGCGCTGGCCGGCAGGGTCAGGACAGTCGCCGGACGGCCGGCAGCGATCTTGCCGATGCCGCAACTGCTGCCGTGACCACAGGCCGAACAGCCGCTGGTTTCCATGACGACGATGGCGCGGCCGTCCTCGATCCGCTGGACGATGCCACGATGTTCGATCATGCCGGCGCTCATCCCTGCCACCCTTCGTCTTCCATCGCCGCGAAGCGATCCGTTGCCGCCGCCTTGGTCTGCGCGGCGATGGCCCGGTCAACCCAGGCTACGCCGCCGTCGCGCATGGCACCGGACAGCTCCAGCAGCAATTCGTCGATGGCATCGACCTCGCCCACGCGGATCGGCTGGATGCCGGCGGCCATCAGCTTCTTTATCGCCGACGCACCGATGGCCATGACATAGACCGCGGCACAGCCGGCCAGGAAATCGACCTTGGCGATCAGCTTGTCCTCGTTGCCATCCATGGCTTCTTCCGAAAACTCGCCGACGCCGACCAGCGTCGCCTTGTCCGGCGTCACCTCGTAGATGGCAAAACCCTCGGCAGCACCGAAATGCTGATTGACCCGGGTCCGGTCGGTCGAGGCGAAGGCAATGCGGAGCACGGCTTCCGGCGCCTGCTTAATGGACCAGACCAGCTGCAGACGACGTGACGACATGGGGTTGTCCGACACCATCACGGTCGTCGGTCCAGTAGATTGAACGATAGGCTTCGAGTTCATGATGTTGTTCCAGCATCAAGTTGGCGAGATCAAAGAGGGTCTGCCGCGTACCGCGGTACCCCACCCAGGTGCGGGCGTAACCGCCCACGTAGTCGTATTGCGGAAAACCAGCGCGCATCAGGGGCAAACCCAGGCGGTGCGCGGTATCCACGGCATGCGAATTGGCCATGACCAGCTGCGCGCCGCCGGCCCGCGCCGCCTTTTCCATGTCTTCCAGGTCGCCGACGATCACCTTGTCGATCGGCAAGCCGGCCAGACTTTCATGTTTGTGCGGGCTGACCGCAGCCACCACCTCGGCGCCCATGCCGGTCAGGAAACGCACCTGCATGCCGAGCAGGTCGGGATCGGCGGCCAGCGCGATGCGGGCGAAGCCGAGCATGAAGTGGCTGTCGACCATCGCATCCTGCAACTGCGCGCGATGGCGCTCGATCTTTTCCGGCACCGGTCGGCCGGAAATTTCGGCCAGCGTCTGGGTGAAGGCATCGCAATCGTCCAGGCCCATCAGGCCGGCGAAACGGAAATCGGGCACGCCGGTGCGCGCCTTCAGGATGTCCGCCGCCTTGGCCAGCGACGGCCCGATCACCAGCGTCGCCGCCGACTCGCCCATGGCCTCGATTTCGGTACGCGGCGTGCCACCGATGGTCAGCGCCGAATACTCGGCCTCGACCAGGTGACCGTCGAGCGAGTCGCCGATGTCCGGCACCACCACCGGGCGCAGGCCGAAGGCCTCGACCCAGTCCTTGATCGCCTCGATGTCGCCCGGCGTCAGCATCGCCGACGCCAGCACATTGACCTGCTTCGGCCGCTTGCCGACGCAGGCGCTCTCCGGCACCAGCGTCTGGATCAGCGCCTCGACCGCCAGCGCGTAACCGCTCTCCAGGCAACCGAGGAAATCCGGTGTATTGACCGGCACCACCGCCACCCCGTCATACTCGGGATGCGCAGCGCGGAACTCCTTGACCGTGCGGAGGATGTCGGTCCCCTGCGTCTCCGACAGCCCGGTCGTGACCAGGCCGATGATGTCGGGCTTGCTCTTTTCGGACAGCGTGCGCAGGGCCTCGACCACATTCTCGTCGGCGCCCATGATCGACGATACCTGATCCATCGCCGTCGTCTGCAGCGGAATCGGCTCGCGGAAATGACGCACGAAAAACACCTTGCCGAAGGCGGTACACCCCTGCGAACCGTGCATCAGCGGCAGACTGCGATTCAGCCCGAGGAAAGCCAGCGACGCACCGATCGGCTGGCTCACCTTCAGCGGATTCACCGCCAGTGCTTTCTTGGATTGGATGATTTCGGCCATGTGGGCAACGCTCCTCAGAGATTACCCACCCCTAAGCAATGAGCGCGCCAATCACAAAATACTTTAAAAACAGACTATTAAACCAAAGTCCTCTGTAACAAACCCGACAATGACGACAACACCTCGGGGAGATCGCGTTTTCCCGACCGGGTCAAAGCAGCATTTTCTTTGCATGCTCGCTGACGGCGCGAGCAACTGGATGAACCAGTTTCCTCTCTGCCGAAATCAAGAAGAATCGCTCCTTAATCTCGCTCGTCTCACCGATCAAATCGACCTTGTAGTGTTCGCAAACTGCCGCCACACTCAATGCAGGCGTCGGAAAGATTCCTGCGCCCGCTTCACCGAAGGCTTTCATCAGGGCGCTATCGCTGAACTCCCCGACGATTCTCGGGCGCACATTCATACGCTCCAGCCAACGTGGCAAAGCCAGATGAAGCGCGCTGTCCTTGCCGGGCAGCAACATTGGCTCACCATGAAGACTGGCCGGAAAACGCGGACCAATCCGCTCGGCCAGTTCCCGGGACGCCATGAAGGCAATCCCCGACTCGCCGAGCGGATGGCTATAGCCTTTTATCTCCGTACCAGCGGGCATGGGGCGATCAGCAATCACCATGTCCAGATTGTGAATCGCCAGGTCAGCCAATAGCCGGTCAAGTCGGTCTTCGTGGCAGACCAGCCGGATTGCCTCAGGCAAATTCAACACCGGCGCCAGCAAGCGGTGAACGATGAATTTCGGTAAGACATCGGCGATGCCGACACGAAAAGTCAATAGGCGATCAGTCGCTCCACTGCTGAGCAAGGCCTCAAGTTCGGAACCTGTCTGAAAAATTTCTTCCGCATAAGACAAGGCCAGCTTGCCGGTTTCGCTAAGTTCCAGTCGCCGTCCGACTCGATGAAACAACTGGGCACCAATCCGTTCCTCAAATTGCGAGATCTGCCCTGAGAGCGTTTGCGGCGTCAGGTGCAAACGTTCCGCAGCGCGAATGATGCCACCGCTTCTGGCAACCACCATGAAGTAATGGAGATGTTTGAAGTTGAGCATGCTGATATTCGATCTTTTCGAATAAAAGAGGTAATTATATCTGATGGAATCGAACAATTTTCTCAGCGAGAATCTGAAGCTTATTTCAAGTCATCGTTCCAATGAGCCTCCATTTCCCTGTGAATCACCAGCGCCGGCGCAGGCCGCTCGGATGCGCCAGGCAATCACGGGGAGGTTCTGACTCGGTTGCACGCCAGGGAGTAAGCGGCCATGCTGCCTGACGTAAAAGAGCATGAGCAGCCGGGCAAGCAGCAATCGCTGCATGTGTGCCAAGCCCCACACAATCCCTATGCGGGTCAGGAGATCGCCTTTCTGACCCAGCACGGCAAGGAACATGTGGTCGCTCCGCTGTTCGACAAAAAACTGAACTGCAAGGTCAGGCGGGTGGACGGCTTTGATACCGATGAGCTTGGGACTTTCACCCGTGAAATTCCACGCTACGGTACCCAACTGGATGCGGCCCGGCGCAAGGCGCGCATCGGCATGCAATTGAGCGGTGCCAGCCTGGGATTGGCCAGTGAGGGAAGCTTCGGTCCCGATCCGTACACCGGACTCTTCCCGTGGAACATTGAGCTGTTGCTCTTCATCGACGACATCCGGAAGATTGAAGTTGTCGGTATCCATCAAGGCCCGGCAAGCAGCGACCAATGCTGGGTCTGCACCTGGAACGAGCTGGAAACATTCGCGCATCAGGTTGGATTTCCCAAACAGCACCTGGTATTGCGACCCTGTAGCGAAAACACCCCCCTCCTGCGCAAAGGACTGGATAACTGGTCCGCGCTAAGAACTGCATTCGCATGGGCCAAGAAAATCGCCACAGGCGACGCAAAGATATTCGTCGAGCGTGACCTGCGAGCACATGCGAATCCGGAACGCATGGTGAATATTGGCAAGGCTGCCAACAATCTGGCGGAAAAGCTGCTTTCTTCTTGCCCGCAGTGCGGATCACCGGGCTTTTCAGCCATAGAGCACCTGCCAGGACTGCCCTGCGCCGCATGCGGTCGTGCTACGCGGGAGCAACGGGGGGAAATCTGGGGCTGCAGCAGTTGCAACTTTCGACAAGAGCTTTTACGGCAGGACGGCATTGGCTCTGCCGACCCGTCCCGTTGTGACTACTGCAATCCATGAGCAACGGCGTGCTTTGCCGGGATTGAAATGCGTCACCCCGGTCGATTACAGAGAAATCCATCAGCTCGCCTTACCCGTGCGGCTGAGACATAAGGAGACATTGAAATGCGCGGCATTTTCATTACCGGAACGGATACTGCAGTTGGCAAGACAACGATAGGCGTTCATCTCGCGAAGACCCTGAGGCAGAACGGCCAACGCGTGCGCGTGCGGAAGCCCGTCGAAACCGGATGCGAAAGGCTGGCTGGTAGCGATGCGCTCCAGCCTTCGGACGCCATTCAGCTGCGTGCGGCTGCGGGCATCACGGATACACTGGATGCCGTCTGTCCTTATCGCTATGAGCCGCCGGTTTCACCCGAGTGGGCGGCAAGACTGGCGAATTGTCCGCTCGCAATTGGCGATCTGCATGCCGCCTGCCTGGACGGGGTCGGCAGCGATGATTTCCTACTGATCGAAGGTGCCGGTGGTTTCTACTCGCCAATTGCGCACGGGGCGCTGAATGCCGACCTCGCAGCGGGCCTGGGCATGCCTGTCCTGCTCGTGGTGGCCGATCGTCTCGGTGCAGTCAATCAGACCTTGCTGGCCATCGAGGCCATGGAGATGCGTGGATTGCCACTGATGGGCGTGGTACTCAACCAGGTTGCCCAACCCGAGAACCCCTTTCTCGACAATCATGCCGAACTGCAGCGCTGGCTGGCCGCCCCCGTCATTCATCAGACCTACAACAGTCCCGCCAGTCCACAGCTGACGCAGTGGGTGCAAAAGTGGCTGGGCTGAGCATTCACGCAGAAGACTGCGGACACACCGGGGTTTCCCGATAGTGCCCGCCGGCGGACAGTGCTAACGCAGATCAAACTGCAGCAAAATACTTCACGCTACCAGCACACGCCCAGGCCCACTCCGCCCCGCCCATGGCGCCGGCTTCCGGACTGCGGTCCACACCGGGCTTTCCATCGACAGCGCCAGTTGGCGGGCGAGTTCGCTCATGCCGGCGTAGCCGGCGTAGCCGAATTCGCGTTCCTGGTTGATGTCGAGGAAGGGAATGCGCGCCTTGAGGGCGGTGTAGAGGTTGCGGCCACCGGCGATCAGGATGTCGGCCTGGTATTCGTGATAGGTCAACAGCAGGGCCTTCGGGCTGCCGTCGTCGATCATTTTGGTGTCCTCGCCCATCAGCTCGCGGATGCGCGCCTTGTCTTCTTCGGTGGATTTCTTGGTGCCGGTGGCGACGACCTTCATGCCCAGATCCTGCAGCGCTGAAACGATGGACCACGACTTGACGCCGCCGGTGTATAGCAGGACGCGCTTGTCCTTGAGGCGAGCGCGCCAGGGTTCGAGCGCGGCGTGGGCCTTGGCTTCTTCGCGGGCGATGACCGCCTCGGTGCGGGCGATCAGGTCGGGGGCGCCGATCAGCCGGGCGAAATCGCGCAACGCGTTGGAAACGTCCTGGACGCCGTAGAAACTGCCTTCGAAGAAGGGCTGGCCGTAGGTTTCCTGCATTTTACGGGCGACGTTGAGCAGGGCCTTGGCGCAGACAACCATGTTCACCTTGGCCCGGTGCATGGTCTGAACTTCATGGAAACGCGCGTCGCCGGACAGCGTGCATAGGATGCGCAGGCCGAGTTCGTCGAACAGCGGCGCAACGTGCCAGAACTCGCCGGCGATGTTGTATTCGCCAATCAGGTTGACGTCGTAAGTCGGCAGGCCGTCAGCACGCGGCTTGGCCGGTGCCGGCTCGGCGGTGCCGATGACGTATTTGAACATGGCCTCGCCGGCCAGCCGGTTGCCGAGGTTCTTGGTGCCGTAGAAACCGGCTGCATCGACCGGCACCACCGGGATGCCGACACGTTCGCTGGCAGCCTTGCAGACGGCTTCGACGTCGTCACCGATCAGTGCGGTGACGCAGGTGTTGTAGACGAAGACGGCCTTCGGCGCGTAGCTGTCGACCGCTTGCTTGATCGCGTGGAACAGCCGTTTTTCGCCACGCCCCATGACCACGTCGGTTTCCGACAGGTCGGTGGTCATGCCGATCTTGTACAGGGTGACGCCAGAAGAGCGCGTACCGCGGTTATCCCAGGAGGAACCGGCGCAGGCGATCGGCCCATGGACGATGTGGGCGACGTCGGCGATTGGCAGCAGCGCGATCTGCGCGCCGTCGAAGGAGCAGCCGCCGGCCGTGGCGCCCGGCTTCGGCTTCGAACAACCGGACTTTTCCTTGGTGTTATGGCTGCAGGCCGGCTCGTCGAGCAGGGCCTGGATTTCGCTGGCTTTCATGCGCGTTCTCCAGATGACTGGCTAACACTCAGCAAAATGGGTGCCACCGGGCAGCACCTTGTTTTATTTGAGAATTTTCAATAGCAGGCTTGTCGCCTTTGCGACAAGCCTGCGAAAAAACTCAAATCTTCAACAACTTGCCGACCTTTTCCAGCAGCTTGGCGCCAACGCCCTTGGCCCGCAGCAAGTCGTCGAGCTTGGCATAAGGCCGGGCGGCGACGATGGCTTCTGCAACCGTCTTGGAAATCCCCTTGACGGCAGCCAGTTCGGCCGCGCTGGCGGTATTGACGCTGACCGGGCCGGTCTTTTCTGCCGGTTTGCTGGCACTGGCTTTCTTGCTCGCACTCTTGCCTGCCTTGGCGGCCGGCTTGGCCGCTGCCTTGATGTCGCCGCTGACCGGCTCACTCACCGCCGCCACTACCGGCTCGGCGATCACTGCCGCCGCCAGATTGCGGTAATCACGCGTCAGGTAACCGGCCGGCGTCCATTCGCGCAACATCACGGTCAGCGCGCCGCTGGCGTTCACCGCCGGCACGCTGTACCGACAATCGGCCCAGGCACTGCCACCGGACAACTGGCCGAGCACCACGCTGGCCACCGGCTGGCCCTGCCAGGCGCCGCCTTGATAGGGCGCGTCGAGCGCCCAGACTTCGAGGGCCAGCGTGCCACTGAGGTTATCCGGCGCGCGCGGGCTGGCGATGCGTTCGATGGCGATTTCTGCCACGCCGTCGGCCACCCGGCAGCTCACGTCGCCGAGCAGGAAAGGCTGGAAGAAGGTCTGCGGCGTCGCGTAGACCGACAAGTCGCAAACCTGGACGCTGCCGTCCACGCGCTGTCCAACCAGCGCCATGGCCATGACCTGGGCGGCACAACCGGCCGGCGGCAAGGCAGTCACACAGGCGGCCACGTTGAAATTGCCCGGCGTCGGCTGCAGGGCCAGTTCGGCGACCTTGACGCCGTTCAGCGCCAGGCCGTCGAAACCGCCGGGACTGGCCCACAATTGCAGGGCCCAGTGGGTGCCGTCAGCCAGATCGGCTTCGGCCAGGCTGACATCGGCGTTGAGATGGACGAAGTCGCCATCCAGACAGTAACCATGATTGGCACCAAGCGCGGTCACGGCGTCGGCGGCGGAATAATTCGTCGTATGCACGGGCATCTCCCAGGGACAAGGCCGCGCATTATAGGACAGAAATATTTCAGTATTATCAATTATTTACGCACAAACACGGTGCATAAACCGGTATTCCAATGTCGCAAAAACGACAATCCTATTCGTCTTCGTCGCTGTCCTTGCGCGGCACCGTCGCCGGGTCGCAGATGATGGCGCGGTAGATTTCGACGCGGTCACCGGGACGCAAGGCAGCGTCGAGCTTGGCCAGCTTTCCGAAGACGCCGACCTTCTGCGCGGCCAGGTCGATATGCGGAAACTGCTTGAGGATGCCGGAGCGCTCGATGGCCTCCTGCACCGTGGCCGTGTCCGGGACTTCGATGTTCAGCCAGACCTGCTGGCCGGGTTCGGAATAGGCGACACCAATCTGCATGACTGTACTCCTCAGGCGGCGGCCGGTTCGGCGCTGGCGGCTTCGCGTTCGGCCAGCTTGCGGTCGATGATGCGCTTGCCGGCCAGCAGAAAGCCGAGCGCGGCGAAGGCACCGGGCGGCAGGATCATCAGCAGGGCGCCGCCGTAACCCGGCACCTGCACTTCGAGAAAGGCGAACGACGGGCCAAGCAGTTGCGATGCCTGGGCGAACAACGTGCCGGCGCCGAAAAATTCCCGGACCAGACCGAGCAGGACCAGCGCACCGGTGAAGCCCAGCCCCATGGCAATCCCATCCACGGCACTGGCGACGACGCCGTTCTTCACTGCAAAGGACTCCGAACGACCGAGGATGGCGCAATTGACCACGATCAGCGCGATGAACAGGCCGAGCACCTTGTACAGCTCATGCAGCCAGGCGTTCATCGCCAGGTCGACGATGGTCACCAGGGTGGCGATCAGCACGATGAAAACCGGAATCCGCACCTGGGCGCTGACCACCTTGCGGATCAACGACACCAGTACATTGGCGCACACCAGCACCGCCGTGCTCGCCAGTCCCATGCCCAGGCCGTTGGTGCCGCTGGTGGTCACCGCCATCAGCGGGCATAGCGCCAGCATCTGCGCGAAAACGACGTTCTGTTCCCACAGCCCGTCCTTGATGATCCTGCCGTACTGGATATCGCTCATCGTTATCTCCTAGGCCGCCTGACCGGTGATTTCCGCCTTGTGGGCAGTGAAGAATTCCAAACCGCCCTTGACTGCCTTGACCACGGCGCGCGGCGTGATGGTGGCGCCGGCAAACTGGTCGAAGACGCCGTTATCCTTCTTCACGCCCCAACGCTCCGGCGTCGGATCGAGCAGCGACTTGCCGTTGAAACTCAGCACCCAGCTGTCCTTCTTGACCTCGATCTTGTCGCCCAGGCCCGGTGTTTCCGTATGCTTGAGGACGCGCACGCCGAGCGTGCGGCCATCCATATCGACCGCCATCAGCACCTGGATTTCGCCGGAATAGCCGCGCTCGGCCACCTTGAACAGCACTGCCTTGAGCGCCTCGCCCTGGCGGGCACGATAGATGGTCACGGTCTTGCCGTTGCGGTCGAGCTCGACCGTATCCTTGAGAAAATCATTGTCGGCCAGACCGGCCGGCAGCACGTCAGACAGCGAATTGCGCAGGTCTTTGGCTTCAGCCGCCGCAATGGCCGGCGCCGTGGCGTCGGAAACCACCGCCAGCGCACCGCTGGCGAGCAGGGCAACGATGCCGAGCAGCAGCGGCTGGTAGCCGAGTTTGTCGCGCAGGGTATCGAGGTTCATCAGGCGTTCTCCGGAATGTCGAGCGGCTTGCCTTTACGGTCACGGCCAAGGATGCGCGGCTTGCAGAAACGGTCGATGACCGGCGTCATGGCATTCATCAGCAGCACGGCGAAGGCGACGCCTTCCGGGTAGCCGCCGAAGCTGCGGATCACCCAGGTGAGCAGGCCGATGCCCAGGCCGAAGATGATCTGGCCAGTGGTCGTGTTCGGCGAGGTCACGTAATCGGTGGCGATGAAGAAGGCACCGAGCATCAGCGCGCCGGACAGCAGGTGCGCCTCGGCCGACAGGAAACGGCCGGGATCGACGGCGTGAGCGATCGCCGCCGGGATGGCGACACCGGCCAGCACGGCCAGCGGCGCATGCCAGGTGATGACTCGGGTGATCAGCAGGTAGAGGCCGCCGCACAGGATCAGCACCGCCGCCGACTCGCCGAAACTGCCGGCGCGCATGCCGATCCACGACAGGTCGGGGCCGGCGTGCAGCGCCGTCGCCAGGTCGATGCCGCGGGCCAGTTCGGTCTTGGCGTGGCCGAGCAGCGTGGCGCTGGTCATCGCGTCCGGCACCGGCAGACTGGTCAGGAAGATGCGCAGGCTGCTGACAAAATCGGGCGTCGGCAGCGTGCTCATCGGCAAGGGCGCGACCCACAGCGTCAGCGGCAACGGGAAGGACACCAGCAGCGCCACCCGCGCCACCATGGCCGGATTGAACACATTCTGGCCAAGCCCGCCGAATACCTGCTTGCCGATGACGATGGCGATAAAACCGCCGACCACCGCCACCCACCACGGCGCCCAGGGTGGCAGGGTCATCGCCAGCAGCCAGCCGGTGAGCATGGCTGAACCGTCGAACAAGGTTCCCTTGATGCGCGGCGTGCCCATCAGCTTCAGCGACAGGACCTCGAAGGCGACGCAGGAGAGGATGGTCAGCGCCCACAGGAAGAAGGCCGGCCAACCGTACAGCCAGAAGCCATAGAGGGTCGCCGGCAGCAGCGCCAGTTGCACGCGGAACATGGTCCGGCTGACCGAATTGCCGCCATGGGCATGCGGCGAGGCGACCGTCTGGGCGGTCAGGGTGGCGGGGGTCATGCGCTTTCTCCCTCGGTTTCGGTCGCCTGCTTGGCTGCCGCTTCAGCCGCCGCCTTGGCGGCAGCGGCAGCTTCGCGCTCGGCCTTGCGCTTGGCGGCGGCTTCGGCTTTCTCGCGCGCTTCGCGATCCAGCCGTTCCTGGCGTTGCTGGGCCAGCTTCTTGGTCGCGTCGTTGCGCAGCTTGTTGCGGTCCTGCGCCGCCAGTTCGCCCTTGGCATGAACGAAATACTGGACCAGCGGGATCTTCGACGGGCAGACATAGGCGCAGCAGCCGCAGGCGATGCAGTCCTTGAGGCCGATACCGACCGCCTCGTCGTAAGCCGAATTGCGGATGCGGGCGCTCATTTCCAGCGGCAGCAGGCCCATCGGACAGGCTTTCACGCAACTGCCGCAACGGATGCAGGGATCGGGTTCCTGAGCGGCGACTTCCTGCGCGTCGAACGCCAGGATGCCGCTGGTGCCCTTGACCACCGGCACGCGCCAGTGCGGAATCTGCATGCCCATCATCGGCCCGCCCATGACCCGGCGCGCCAGGCCGATGCCGTCGCCCTTGAGGCCGCCGGCAAAGGCGATCACTTCCTCGGCCAGGGTGCCGACCAGCACCTCGATGTTGCCCGGGTCGTTGGCACAGTTGCCATTAACCGTGACCACCCGCGAAATCAGCGGCCGGCCGTCGCGGATCGCCGCGCGCACGGCCAGCGCCGTGCCGACGTTATGAACCAGAATGCCGATGTCGAAAGTACGGCTTTCGGCCGCTACTTCCTTGCCGGTCAGTACCTGAACCAGTTGCTTTTCCGAACCCATCGGGTAACGCGCCGGAATCGGCCGGATGTGCACCTCGGCCTCGCCTGCGGCAGCCGCCTGCATGGCGGCGATGGCTTCCGGCTTGTTGTCCTCGATGCCGACCAGCGCCTCGCGGGCACCGGTGGCGTGGAGCATGATGCGAATGCCGTCGACGATGTCGGCCGCCCGCTCGCGCATCTGGCGGTCGTCGCAGGACAGGTAGGGCTCGCATTCGCCGCCGTTGATAACCAGGGTTTTGACCTTGGAGCGGGCGGCGCCGGTCAGCTTGACCGCCGACGGGAAGGCCGCGCCGCCCAGGCCGACGACACCGGCCGCGGCAACCCGCTTGCCGATCTCGGCAGGATCAAGGGCGAACGGGTCGGCACAGCCCTGGCAATCGATCCATTCGTCGCGCCCGTCGGCCGCCAGGATGATCGCCGGCAGGGTCAGGCCCGAGGGATGCGGCGCCGTGATATCGGTGACGGCGACGATGGTGCCCGACGTCGGCGCATGGATCGGCGCCGAGATCATGCCCTGCGCTTCAGCGATCAATTCGCCCTTCTTGACCTGCTGGCCGACCAGCACCACCGGCCGCGCCGGCCCGCCGAGATGCTGCTGCAACGGCAGATAGAGTTTTTCCGGCACCGGCATCGTGCGTAGCGGCCGGTTGGCGGCGGGGCGTTTGCGGTCGTCGGGATGCACGCCCCAGTCGTCGCCGAGGAAGTGCTTGAACAGATTCATGAATCCCATGATATGAACTCTCAGGCCAGGCGGGGCTTGGGCATGACCCAGTGTTGCAGGGTGACCGGCACCGGTTTCATGACCAGCGCCTCGGTCGGACATTTTTCGATGCAGGCTTCGCAGCCGGTACAGGCTTCGCGGAAGACGTTGTGGATCTGTTTCGGCCCGCCGAGGATGGCGTCAGTCGGGCAAACTCGGGCGCAGCGGCAGCAGCCGATGCACAGCTCCTCGGCAACCGTGGCGATTTTCGGACCGTCGTCGCCGAGCGCCGAGAGATCGACGGTCAGGCCGAGCTTGGCGGCAATCGCCGAAACCAGCGCCTTGCCACCGGGCGGGCAGCAGGTGGCCGGCGCGGTACCGGCGACGATGGCTTCGGCCGCACCGACGCAACCGGGATAACCACACTGGCCGCAATTGGAACCGGGCATCAGGTCGACCAGTTCATCGACGATGGGATTGCCCTCGACCTTGAGAAATTTGTTGGCGATGCCCAACGCGATGCCGAGCACGGCACCGAGCACGGTCAGGCTGAGGATGGCGGCGATCATGGCATTCCTCCCTTAAACATTGAGGCCCGAGAAGCCCATGAAGGCCAGGGCAAGCAGGCTGATGGTGATGAAGGCAACGGGCGCCCCGGCAAAGGCGGCCGGCACGCGGGCCAGCGCCACGCGTTCGCGCAGGCCGGCAAAGATCAGCAGCACCAGCGTGAAGCCGAGTGCCGAGCCGAAACCGTAGAGCAGGCTCTTGAACAGGCTGAACTCCTGCTGGACGTTGAGCAGCGCGACACCGAGCACGGCGCAGTTGGTGGTGATCAGCGGCAGGTAGATACCCAGCGACTGGTACAGCCCGGGACTGGTCTTCTTGACGAACATCTCGGTGAATTGCACGACCGACGCGATCACCAGAATGAAGGTCAGGATGCGCAGGTAGCCCAGACCGAGCGGCTGCAGCAGCCAGTTGTCGAGCATCCACGAGGCGGCGCTGGCCAGCATCAGCACGAAGGTCGTCGCCAAACCCATGCCGAAGGCGCTATCGACACTTTTCGAAACGCCCATGACCGGACACAGGCCAAGGAATTTGATCAACACGACATTGTTGACCAGTGCGGTGGAGAGCAGCAGTAACAGGATTTCGCTCATGGACGGAAGACTCGGGTTGGACGTCGCCGACTTCACTGCATAAGCCGTGCCATCGCCGGGATTCCCCGCCCCATGCCCGTCCAGCCCCGTTTTTGGAGGCAACACACCAAATTGGTGCATTACAGGCAAAACAATTTGTCGCAAAGCCCACAGAAAATTGTCGAATTCACGCCGAGACCACGACAAACAGGGCCTTTGCAGCAAACCGCACAAGGCGGCATGGAATCTGCTTTTAAGCGATCCAGACCCTTACCGGCCCTTTCCGGAGTTAGATCATGTCGGCTCAGCCCCTGACCCAGAACGACCTCAAAGACATCCTGCCGCCCGAGGTCTATCGCCAGGCAGTTCATCAGGCCGACCTGGCCATTTCGATCACCGATCCGTCGGCTCGCATCCTCTATGCCAACGACAGCTTCAGCCGGATCACCGGTTACAGCGCCGAAGACATCGTCGGCTTGAACGAATCCGTCCTCTCCAATCACACCACGCCGCCGGCGCTGTACGCCGACATGTGGGCCTCGCTCAAGGCCCGCCGGCCATGGTCGGGCAAGCTGCTCAACAAGCGCAAATGCGGCGGCACCTATCTGGCCGAACTGTCGATCACACCGGTCGTCAACGAGAAGGGCGAAATCACCCATTTCCTGGGCATGCACCGCGACATTACCGAACTGCATCGGCTGGAGCGCACGGTGCTCAACCAGAAGCAGTTGATCGAATCGGTGATCGACGCCTCGCCGGTGGCCTTCGCCCTGCTCGACCCGACCGGCCGCGTGGTCCTCGACAACCACGCCTACAAGAAACTGCTCACCGACATGCGGGTCAAGGAGCCGGCGCACCGTCTGCTCGATGCCCTGGCACCGGAATGGTACGAAGCCCTGGCCAGCAACCCCAGGCTCTGCGAATTCAGCAACCGCGAAATGCGCGTCGACAGCCCCGGCGGCCGCGCCCGCTGGTTGTCGGTCAGCGCCTCGGTGATCGCCATGCACAGCGAATGCGCCGACAGCTACTTCTGCGCCGCCGGCCAGCCCGGCCTGCTGCTGGTCATTTCCGACATCACCAACCTGCGCGAGGAACAGGAGCGAGCCAAGGGCGCCGCGCTGAAAGCTTCGCTGGCCGAGGAAGAACGCACGGCGGCGATCCGCGAAGGGCTGTCGGCGGCGGTGTTCCGCCTGGAAGAGCCGCTCAACGTCATGGCTTCGGCAGTCGCCGTGCTCCAGCGCCGCGATCCGGCCAGCGCCGAAATGCTCAGGCACGCGCTCGACAACAGCCGCGAGCACATCGAATCGCTGCGCCAGGTGATCCCGCAAAGTCCGCATGAAATCCTCATCCGGGTGAATCTCAACGAAATCCTGCGCGACGTGCTCGAAGTGTGCACGCCGCGCCTGCTCAGCGCCGGCATCACCGTCGACTGGCAACCCTCGGCGGTGCTGCCGCCACTGAACGGCCGACCACTGCAATTGCGCATGCTGTTCAAGGCCCTCGTTGAAAACGCCATCGAAGCCATGAACGTCAAGGGCTGGCCGCGCCGCGAACTGCAGATCAAGAGTGAAGTCGTCGATGACTGCCTGCGCGTCGCCATCCTCGACAGCGGCCCGGGCATTCCGATGGAGTGGCGGCACAAGGCCTTCGAGCCTTTCTTCACAGCCAAGAACGGCAGTGGCAAACACATCGGCACCGGCTTGTCGCGGGCCCAGCAGGTCGTCGCCGACCACGGCGGCATCATCGATCTCGACGAAAGTCCGGCTGGCGGCTGCGCCGCCATCGTCGAATTCCGCGTCGACGGCGACCCGATCTGAGCAGGACACACAACATGCACGACCACCACACCCTCCACGCTGCCGACGAATGCCCACCCCCGGGCGGCTACTGTCGAACGCACGAACTGAACATCCTGCTGCTGTCGGCGCTGTACGCTGTCAGCCGCGTGCTCAGCCGCTCGCTGGCCTTCAACGAAACCCTGCACGACCTGCTGCGCGTACTGCACGACGAAGCCGGGCTGAGCCGCGGTCTGATCGGCGTCGTCGATGCCGAAAGCGGCAAGCTGGCCATCCATACCATCTACAACCCCAACGGCCCGACTGCCGACAGCGCCCAATACGGCCCCGGTGAAGGCATCATTGGCCTGATCCTGGAAAAGCCTCGCACCTTCAAGCTGGAACGCGTCGCCGACGAACCGCGCTTCCTCAACCGGGTCGGGCTGTACGAACCGGAACTGCCCTTCATCGCCGTGCCGATCAAGGTCGGCGGCAACCTCCAGGGCGTCCTCGCGGTCCAGCCGGAAGCACCGGAAGACGGCCTGCTCGAGGAACGCGCCCAGTTCGTCGAGATGGTCGCCAACCTGATCGGCCAGAGCCTGAAGCTGTCGCTCGACGTTCAGCAGGAAAAATCGACCTTGCTCGAAGAACGCGACCTGCTGCGTCGCACTGTCCGCCACCAGCATGGTTTCGACAGCATGGTCGGGCGCTCGGCGGTCATGCGCCGGGTCTTCGAACAGGCGCGCATGGTCGCCAAGTGGAACACCACCGTATTGATCCGCGGCGAAACCGGCACCGGCAAGGAACTGATCGCCAACGCCATCCACTACAACTCGCCGCGCGCGCGCAACATGCTGGTCAAGCTCAACTGCGCCGCGCTGCCGGAAAACCTGCTCGAATCCGAACTCTTCGGCCACGAACGCGGCGCCTTCACCGGCGCCGTCGAAGCGCGCAAGGGCCGCTTCGAGCAGGCCAACGGCGGCACCCTCTTCCTCGACGAAATCGGCGAAGTGTCGGCGGCCTTCCAGGCCAAGCTGCTGCGCATCCTGCAGGAAGGCGAGTTCGAACGCGTCGGCGGCAGCAAGACGATCAAGGTCGATGTGCGCATCATCGCCGCCACCCACCGCGATCTGGAAACCGCCGTCGAGATGGGCGACTTCCGCGAGGACTTGTTCTACCGGCTGAACGTCATGCCGCTGTTCCTGCCGCCGCTACGCGAGCGCATCGAGGACATCCCGGAAATCGCCCGCCACCTGCTGACCAAGATCGGCAACGACCAGAAGCGCAAGCTGACGCTCAGCGACATGGCCCAACGCCGCCTGGCCAGCCACGACTGGCCGGGCAACGTGCGCGAACTGGAAAACTGCCTGGAACGCGCCGCGGTACTCTCTGAAGACGGCATGATCGACGTCGACCTGATCCGCTTCCCGAGCAGCCGCGAGCGCAGTTCGGCCCGACCGCTGAAGACCACTGCGCCAAACAGCGAGATGCCGCCAGCCGCCAGCGAAGTGGATATCAACGATCCCTCGCTGTCCGAGCGCGAACGCGTCATCGCCGCGCTCGAACAGGCTGGCTGGGTCCAGGCCAAAGCCGCCCGCATCCTCGGCATGACCCCGCGCCAGATCGCCTACCGGATCCAGACGCTGAACATCGAGGTCAAGCAGTTCTGAGCCCGACACCCGACACTGTCGTAAACGCGACAACACAAACCAACCGCAAACTATTGAAAACGCTTGAATAAGCGCTGGCATCTTCCTTGCAACGCTGAGACATCAACAAGGAGAACACCATGCCCAAACCGAAGAAACATGTCCTCGTCTGCGTCCAGGGCCGTCCCGCCGGTCACCCGCGCGGTTCCTGCCAGGAAAAGGGCTGCGGCCAGACCTGGCAGGCCTTCCAGGACGAATTCACCGCCCGCAACCTGTGGAACGCCAGCTTTCAGTTGACCAACACCGGCTGCCTCGGCCCCTGCCATCTCGGCACCAGCGTCATCGTCTATCCGGAAGGCACCATGTACGTTGGCGTCAAGCCCGAGGATGTCGGCGCGATCATCGACGAGGACCTGATGTTCGACCAGCCGGTCGAACGCCTCAAGGCCCCCGCCGACGTCTGGGCCTGAGATCATGGGAACCGTCCCGTACGAAATCGGTGACCTGGTCTACGCCGCCGAAGACCTGTTCAACGACGGCGGCATGCCCGGTGTCGATGACGAGGACGCGCTGCTGGTCGCCACCGGCACGCGCGGCGTGGTGGTGCATTTCGGCCACACCGAACTCGAACCGATCCAAGAAATCTATCTGGTGCGCTTCGAAAACGGTCCCGACGGCACGCTCGGCGACCCGATCGGCGTCCTGCCCGAAGAACTGACGCAGGAAGTCGTGGCGGCCTGAAATGGACAAGATCGGCATCTTCTTCGGCACCGACACCGGCCGCACCCGGCTGGTCGCCAAGCAGATCGCCAAGAAGCTCGGCGAGGTGGCTGCCGCACCGGTCAACATCGGTCGCACCACCCTCGCCGACTTTCTTGCCCATGACCGACTGATCGTCGGCAGCCCGACCCTGGGTGACGGCGAACTGCCCGGGGAATCGACCGGCCTCAGCCAGCCAAGCTGGGAAGAATTCCTGCCGCAACTGGCTGACGCCGACCTGTCCGGCAAGACCGTCGCCATCTTCGGTCTCGGCGATCAGCAGAAATACCCGGACGAATTCGTCGACGCCATCGGCATCCTCCACGACGCCTTCGTCGCCCGTGGCGCGACGGTGGTTGGCCGCTGGCCGGTGGCCGGCTACGAATTCAAGGCCTCGCGGGCGGTCGACGGCGAGCACTTCCTCGGTCTGGCCATTGACCAGCATCATCAGGCCACGCTCAGCGAAAGCCGTATCGACGCCTGGCTGGAACAGATCAAACCGGAGTTGCTGCGATGAATACCAACCCCTGGTCGCTACCCAAGGATCGCTCGCTGCGCCGGCTGCTCGTCAGCCTCGACGAGAAGCTGGGCGACGCCTGCGACGTCGCCCCCGACGACGGGGTCGATCCCAACATCGTCACCCTGCGCCACAGCGAGCTGGATCGTCTGCGTGCCCATGTTTACCTGCACGGCCAGCGCCCCGGCACCTACGGCGTCTTCTTCGAATACCCGCACCCGGTGCCCGGCATCCTCGAAACCGAGGAAAACCTGCCGCTCCCCAAGGCCCTGGCCAGCCTGGCGCTGCATTTCGACGCCTGACGCGGCTCAGTCGGCGGCCACGTCGGCCAGCACCCGGACCGGCAAGCCGCCGATGCTGCGCACCGCATCGAGCAGTGCGACCTCGCCAGCAGCTTCGCCACGAAAGCGGCGCAGATGCACCCAGCCGCCGTCCCGCACGGAAACCCGGTAGGTATCGGGACCATCACTCTCGTCGCACACCGACCATTCGCCCAGCGCCGCCCATTCGATGAAGAATTCGCCGATTTCGCCGGCCATCCACAAGCGTCCCATCGCCTCCGCGACACCGGGCAAGGCGAGCAGCGCATGGCGCGACACCAGCACGCCGTCGCTGCGCAGCTCGATCCAGTTCTTGCCGCAGGCGTAGCGCCAGGGTGCAGTCACCACCGGTCCGCCCGCCGCCGCCACCAGCTTGCCCTGCGTCCATTCCGCCGTTAGCGTTGGCGGCAGACGACGCAGACGCCGATGGTATTGGCGGACCAGCACCGCCAGTCCGGCCAGCGGCAGCAGGCTCAGCCCGAGGCCGAGCAGCAGGCCAGCCTCGCTGACCTGGCCGACCACGGCAAAACCGATGAACGGACCGGCCAGTGCGGTCGCCAGACAAGCGAGAATCGCCCCCAGGCGAGGCTTGGGCGCGGCCGGCAGCGGCGTGCGCTTGTAAGGATGGCCGGCCATCTCAGGCCACCCCCTGCCCCGGCGTTCCCGCCGCGTGCTGCTTCCACACCCGGCGCAGGTCGCGCGCCGAGGCAAAGCCGGCCCCCTCGGCGGCGCGCTCGACGCTCTGCCCCTGGGCAATCAGCTGGCGCGCCAGCTCGACGCGCAGGCCGTGGCGGTAGTCAAGAAGGCCGATCCCGGCCTCGTTGCGGAACAGCCGGCTCAAATGCCGCGGGCTGACATGCACCTGCGCCGCGATCTCGCCGACCGAAATATCCGCCGCCGGATCGCGGGCGATCAGGTCCTGCGCCTTGTGCACCGCCGGATGCAGGTGGTTGCGATGGGCCAGCCACGGCGACAGCTGCGGGTCGGCGCCGGTGCGCCGCAGGTAGATCACCATCCGCCGCGCCACCTGCGTCGCCAGCAAGCCGCCGGCAAAGCGCTCGACGATGGCCAGCGCCAGGTCGACACCGCCGGCGATGCCGGCCGAGGTGAACACCGATCCGTCCTCGACGAACATCCGGTTCTCCAGCACCTGCGCCTGCGGCGCCCAGTCGCGCAACATGGCGATCAGCGCATGGTGCGTCGTGCACCGGTGGCCGTCGAGCAGGCCGGCGCGCGCCGCCAGCAGCGAGCCAGAACAGATGCAGGCGAGCCGGTGGCGGGCCGGGTCGAACTGCGCGTGCAGCCAGTCGATGATCGCCAGTGCCGCCGGCGTCGCGTAATCGCGCGGCTCGTCCTCGGTGCCGAGCAGGAAGACCAGCGTCCCGTCGGCCAGCGTCTGCGGCAACGGATCGACACGATTGATCACGCCCAGCGAATTGACGCACTCGGCCTGCGGCCCGGCCACGCACAGGCGGAACGGCGCGCCGGCCTGCGCCGCCATGTGGATGACCTCGGCCGGCCCGGCGAAATCGAAGGCCGTGTGTTGCGGATGCAGGATGAACAACATGTCCATGGAAAACTCCCGAATCAGGCCGGACGCAGCAAACCCGACGCGTCGACCGCGTCAGTGTCGCACGAAGCACCGCCCGGCAGTTCGGCGGCATAGCCCAGGCGGCTCAATTCGACCACCAGCCCGGCGGCACCGACGCCGGCCACGATCACCCGCGACGCCCGCCGCCGCCACAACCAGAAGCGCAGCGCCAGCGGCACGCCGGCCCCGGCAAAGCGCCGCTCGACCGGCACCGGCCAGCCCTCGGCAGCCCCCAGCGCCACCGCCGCCGCGCCCAGCCACCAGCGCTCGAACAGCCGCCGCACCAGTGCCGAATCGCTGTCGACGCAGGCCGGCAAAGGCAACAACAACAGGACTTCGCGTTCCATGATCGTCTCCCGTGACGGTTTCCCTGGAGACGAAGCTTAGGCGGGCAACAGAACCGCCGACAGACCGGAACAGGACCGGAAGCGGACGGAATCGGACATACGGCGGCGGCGCCTAGGCTGATTAGTTGAAGGGCCGACTGCGAAACATAGTCCTGGTTGAGCGACTGACCTTGTTACGTCAAACGCTGCTGGCAATCGACAGTAATCGGCCAAAAGTAGCCCCTGATGAATTGCTCGAAAGCTGCCGCACAATTCCACCAGCAACTCTGCGCGATTTTCAGAGTTAATTGGGGTCTGTCCCAAATCGATTGCAAGGCCCTGGCCAGCCTGGCGCTGCATTTCGACGCCTGAAGCAACTTAGCCGCTAAATCAGGAGCGGATGGCAAAAAGGGAGGACAAGCAACTTGCCCTCCCCGACTTTCAAGCTGACGGCGTCGGTTCAGGTCGGTTTGAGCGAATTGGCCTTGACGAAGATATCCCATTCATCGGGATCAAGCTCAAGGCTCTCCGGCTCACCGGGGATATCGACCGCTGCGAGGAAATAACCTTCAGCATCGGTAAATTCCTTGATTGAACGAACGATTACGTCAGGAAAACCGCTGCCGGATTTCCAGATGCCTGTTGCTGGCTTTGTCATGTTGGGCGCTCCGAGGTTAGTGGCGGGTAAGTGGACATCACACAATCGCAGGATGCCTGCAAAAAAGTGACTACCTTGGAACAGGGAAGTTCCATTACCCCTACGAAATAGTCAGCTTTTTTCTGCAATGCATGCGTCGTTCTTCACCCATCCAACGAACGCCAGCGCCACAACCAGAAGCTGAGCCGCAGCAATAGAAAATGGCTGCTACACCAACCGTGTAAGCGTGATTTCGCGTTCGATGCCCGCTATCGTCCTCAATCCGGCACTTGCCAAGAAAAACCGGCACCACCGATCACCTATTAGCGTCCCCCGCTGCCTCAGCGCCGCCGCGCTCGTGCAGGCCACCGCCGAGCGCCTTGTAGAGCGCGACCCGGTTGGCGATGTCTTCGCGCTGCAGGGCGAGCAGGGTCTGGCGGGCGGCGGCGAACTGGCGTTGCGCGTCGAGCAGTTCGAGGCGGCCGTCGAAGCCGGCCTGGTAGCGTTGCCGGGACAAGGCCAGGCGGCGTTCGGCGGCGTCCTGCGCCCGTTGCTGGGCGGCGATCTGGCGGTCGAAGGTGGCGGTGCCGGCCAGGGCATCGGCGACTTCGCGGAAGGCGTTCTGGATGGCGCGTTCGTACTGGGCGACGGCTTCGGATTTGCGGACCTCGGCCAGGCGCAGTTCGGCGCGCAAGCGACCGCCCTGGAACAGCGGTTGCGACAGCTGCGGGGCGAAACGCCAGACCTGGTGGCCTGGCCCGAACAGGCCGCCGAGCGCGCCGCTGGCGTAACCGAAGGATGCGGTCAGCGATATCTGCGGAAAGAACGCGGCGCGCGCCGCGCCGATATCGGCATTGGCCGCCACCAGCATCTGTTCGGCCTGGCGCAGGTCCGGCCGGTGCAACAGCAGGGCCGACGGCAAGCCGGCCGGCAGCCGGGCGATCACCGGCTGCCCGGCGAGTGGCAGGGCGGCTGGCAAGTCACTGGGCAACTCGCCGCCGACCAGCAACTGCAGCGCATTCGCCGCCTGCGCCTCGGCCCGCCGGCGCGCTTCCAGCTCGGCTTCGGCCAGCGCCGCCTGGGCTTCGGCCTGGGCCACGTCGAGGCTGCTGCTCTGCTCGGCCTGCTTGAGCAGGCGGGCCAGGGCCAGGGATTGCTGCCAGTCGGCGAGCAGGCGTTCGCCCAGTTGCCGTTGCTCGATTGCCAACTGCTGCGCGAAGTAGGCCTCGGCAACGGCGCCGACCAGCGCGATGTGGACCGCGTCGCGCCCATGTTCGCTGGCCAGGTAGCGCGCCAGCGCCGCATCGGAGAGCGCCCGCACGCGGCCGAACAGGTCGAGTTCGAAGGCGCTGACGACGACATTCACTTCGGCCTGCCGGCTCGTCTGCTCGCCGCCGTCGACCGTCCGCGCCCGCTCGCGCGTCTGCGTCGCGGTCAGACCGACGCCGGGCAGCAGTCCGGCGCGCTGGACCCTGGCCAGCGCCTGCGCCGCCTCGACGTTGAGCGCAGCCAGGCGCAGGTCGCGATTGCGCTGCAGAGCCAGTTCGATCAGCCGTTGCAGGCGCGGATCGCCGAACATCGTCCGCCAGCCGGGCGGGCCGGCCGGCGCGGCCTCGGTCGCCAGCGGGAAACTTGCCGGCACGGGCGACGGCGGCAGCTCCAGCTGGGGTGTCAGCGAGCAGGCGGCCAGGCCGCCGCACAGGAACAGGCTCAGAAGCAGGCGGATCATTGCTTTTCCCCGGTCGGCGCGCTGGCGCCGCGTTGCGCGCGCCATGCGGCAATGCGTTCCTGCGTGCCGATGACGAAAACAAAGAAGGCCGGCACGAAAAAGACTGCCAGCAAGGTAGCGCTGAGCATGCCGCCGAACACACCGGTACCGATGGCATGCTGGGTTTCTGCACTGGCGCCGGAAGCGAGCATTAACGGCACCACGCCGAGGGCGAAGGTCAACGAAGTCATCAGGATCGGGCGCAGACGCAGGCGCGCCGCCGTCACCGCGGCATCGATCAGCGTTCGCCCCTCGGTACGCAGCTGACGGGCAAACTCGACAATGAGGATGGCGTTCTTGGCCGACAGAGCGATGATGGCGATCATCCCCACCTTGAAGAAGACGTCGTTGGGCATGCCGCGCATCATCACCGCAGCCACCGCACCGAGCAAACCCAGCGGCACCACCAGCATCACCGACAACGGGATCGACCAGCTCTCGTAGAGCGCCGCCAGGACCAGGAAGACGACCAGGGCCGAGAGCAGCATCAGCAGCGGCGCCTGGGCCGCCGACTGGCGCTCCTGCAGCGACTGCCCGGTCCAGGCGACGGCAAACCCCGGCGGCAACTGTGCCGCTAGGCGCTCCATCTCGGCCATCGCGGTACCGCTGGAGACCCCGGGCGCCGGCCCGCCGGCGATGCGCACCGCCGGGAAGCCCTGGAAGCGCATCATCTGCTGCGGCGACTCGCTCCACACCGGCGTCACCACCTCGCGCAGCGGCACCATGCCACCGCTGGCATTACGCACGCGCAGGCCAAGCACATCCTCCAGTTGCATGCGCGCCGAGGCATGGGCCTGCAAGATGACCTGCTGCATGCGCCCAGCATTCGGAAAATCATTCACATAGAGCGAGCCCATGGCTGCCGACAGCGTACTGCTGACCGCGGCAAAGGACAGGCCCATGGCCTCGGCCTTCTGCCGGTTGATCTCCAGTCGGATACTCTCGCCGGGCGGCAAACCATCCGGGTATACACCACTGACCACCTCGCTCTGCGCAGCCAGCTCCAGCAGTCGTGCCTGGGCGGCCAGCAATGCGGCCTCACCCTGTTTGGCCCTATCCTGCAGATAGAGGGTGAAACCGGAAGAAGTGCCCAGTTCGTCGATGGCCGGCGGCAACAAGCTCATCACCGTGCCTTCGACGCTGTTGGCCATGGCCTGCTGTGCCAGCGCCGCCTCTTTGGCAGCAGTGGCACCATTGCGTTGCCCCCAGTCCTTGAGCATGGTGAAGGCCATTGCCGCGTTGGGGCCAGAACCAGCGAAACTGAACCCCTGCACCACAAGGTTCACGTCCAGCGCCGGCCGCGTCGCGACATGCGCTTCGAAGGCCTTGACCACGTCGAGCGTCCGTTCGCTGGTGGCGCCGGTCGGCAACTGGATCGAGGTCATGAAGTAGCCCTGGTCCTCCTCGGGCAGGAAGGACGACGGCAACTGCCAGACGGCCATCGCCAGCAACGCGCAGAGCGTGGCGAACACCGCCATCATCCGCTTACTACGTCCAACCAGCCCCGCCACACGCGCGCTGTAGCCAACGCTCAGACGATCAAAAGCGCGGTTGAAGGCGCCGAAGAAACCGCGTTTTTCATGGTGATCGGCGGCTACGGGGCTCAGCAAGGTGGCGCACAGCGCCGGCGTCAGGCTCAGCGCCAGGAAAGCCGAGAAAAGGATGGACACCGCCATCGCCAGCGCGAACTGCTGATAGATCACCCCCACCGATCCGTGGGCGAAAGCCATGGGAATGAACACTGCAGCGTGCACCAGGGTGATACCGATCACCGCCCCGGTGATTTCCTGCATCGCCTTGATGGTGGCATCACGGGGCGACAGCCCGTGGGTGACCATCAAGCGCTCGACGTTTTCCACTACCACGATCGCATCATCGACGACCGTACCGATGGCCAACACCATGCCGAACATAGTCAGTGAGTTGATCGAAAAACCGGCCACCAGCATCACCGCGAAGGTACCAAGCAAGGCAATCGGCGCGACGATGGCCGGGATCAGCGTGTAGCGCAGGTTCTGCAAGAACAGGAACATCACCAAGAACACCAGCACCATGGCTTCGAACAGGGTATGAACCACCTTCTCGATCGATAACTTGACGAAGGGCGCAGTATCGAATGGCACCGAGTAGGCCATGCCCGCCGGCATGCTGGGCGCCAGCTCGGCCAGGCGCTCGCGTACGGCAGCGGCGGTACGTACCGCGTTACCACCGGGGGCCATCTGGATGGCAGCGCTGGTCGTTGGCACCCCGTTCTCGCGATTGGCGAAGGCGTAGGACTGGGCGCCCAGCTCGACCCGGGCCACGTCGCCGAGCAGCACTTTCGAACCGTCGGCCCCGGCGCGCAGGACGATGGCGGCAAACTGCGCCGGCGTCGCCAGTTGCCCCTGGACGGTCAGCGGCACGGTCAGGCGCTGACCGGGCAAGGCCGGCTCGTCGCCGATGCGGCCCGGCGCGATCTGTGCGTTCTGCTGCTCGATGGCTTGTGCCAGGTCCTGCATCGTCAGGCCGTAGGCGGTGAGCTTGTCCGGATCGACCCAGACCCGCATCGCCTGCTCGGCGCCGAACAACTGCACGCGGCCGACCCCGTCGATACGGCGCAGCTCCGGGACGACGTTGCGCGCCAGGTAGTCGTTCAGCGCGACTTCGTCGAACTGGCCGCCGGGCGAAGTCATGCCGACCATCATCAGGAAGCCGGACGCCGCCGACTCGACCTGCAGGCCGTTCTGCCTGACCGCCTGCGGCAGGCGCGGCTCGACCGACTTGATGCGGTTCTGCACGTCCACCTGGGCCAGCTCGGTGTCGGTGCCCGGCTTGAAAGTGGCGGTGATCTGCGCGCTGCCCGAGGTGTCGACCGAGGATTCGAAGTACAGCAGATTCTTGACCCCGGACAGCTCGCGTTCGACCAGGGTCACCACCGAGTCGTTGAGCGTCTGCGGCGTAGCCCCCGGATAGTTGGCATAGAGGCTGACCGACGGCGGCGCCACCGAGGGATAGCGGGCGATCGGCAGTTGCGGGATGGCGATGACGCCGGCGAGCACGATGAACAGGGCGATCACCCAGGCAAACACCGGGCGCTTGATGAAAAACTGCGGCATGGCGGGCGCTCCCGACTCAGTGACCGGCGGCAGCGGGCTGCCAGGCACGGGTGACGACCGGCGCATCCGGACTGAGGCGTTCGATTCCTTCGACCGCCACCTGCTCCCCGGCGCTCAGCCCGGAGACGACGCGGTAGCGGCGCCCGACCAATTCGCCCAGTTCAATCGCCCGCGGCTGGGCGCGGCCATGCGTATCGACCACCCAGACGCTGGCCTGGCCGCCACGGTGCAGCACCGCCTGCTGCGGCACGCTCAGGGCCGTCGGATAGTGCGCCCGAGCAATGCGGGCGCGGACGTACATGCCCGGCAGCAGCCGGCGCTGCGGATTGTCGACCAGAATGCGCAACAGCACCTCACCGGTGCCGGCATCCACCTCGATCCCGGAAAACAGGATGCGGCCGCTCAGTTCCATGGGCTTGCCCTCGCCGTCCAGGATGTCCGCCGCCAAGGCCGCCGACCCGTCCTGGCGGCGCAGGGAATCGAGCGCCGCCGCCGACTGGCGGACATCGACATAGACCTGGTCGATCTGCTGGACCCTCGCCATCGGCGCACTGTCGCCCGGCGCCACCAGCGCGCCTTCGCTGACCAGGGCCTGATCGATGCGCCCCGAGATCGGCGCCTCGACGCTGGCAAACTGCAGGTCAAGACGACGACGCGCCAGCGTCGCCCGGGCCTGAGCCAGTTCAGCGGCCGCCTGATCGCGCTGCGCTACTGCGTCGTCGTAAGCCTGGCGGCTGACCGCCTCGGCCCGCATCAACGGTGCCAGCCGCTCGACCTGGAGAGCGGCCCGGGCATGCGCCACCTCGCTTCGCTGCAAAACGGCGGCGGCACTGTCAACTTCGGCAGCAAACGGCGCCGGATTGATCTGGAACAACACGCTGCCGGCCTTGACTTCGCTACCTTGCTCGAAACGTCGGCGGTGCACAATGCCGCCGACCTGGGCGCGAACCTCGGCACTACGAAAAGCAGCCACGCGCCCCGGCAGATCCTCGCTGACGGTCAATGGATGCGCTTCGAGCGTCATCAATGAAACCTGCAGCGGCGCCGTCGCTGGCTCTTCCTCCGCCGGGCCGCAAGCGGCCAAACCGAACGCGACGACCCCGAGCAGCAGGATGCGGGAAAAATCTTGTCTAGTACTCATGCCAAACCTGACCTCAATGATTGCCTCGTCGCCGCCCGACGGCGGCTGGAACGCGAGCTGGTGGCGAGTCTGGCCGACGACTGTCGAGGCCGTTTCGAGGCTTTTTGGAGAAAGTATGGAGGCGGCGATAAGATGCGCCCATGTCCGAGTCCACACCATCCGCCGCCCCGGCCCAGGCACTCGTCCTGATCGCCGAGGACGAACCCGAGATCGCCGAAATCCTCAGCGCCTACCTGCAGCGCAGCGGGCTGCGCAAGAAGCTGGAGGCGCTGGGCATCGACGGCGTCCCGGCCAGCGTCTGGGGCGTCGGCTACCGCTTCGGCGGCGACGCATGAACCCCTCGCACAGCCTGCGCCGGCAGCTCATCCAGTCGCTGGTGGTGATGGCGCTGGGCATCATCCTGATCTCGGTCTTCGGCTCCTACGCCTTCTATGCGCTGGCCCTGGCCTATCTGCCGGGCAGCATCTCCGACACCTGGATTCCCTCGCAGGTGGAAACGGTGTGGATCGTGTGCACCGTCGTCGCCGCGCTGGCGATGGCGGTCTTCGTCGCCATCCGCCTGTCGCGGCGCATCCTGGCGCCGCTCAACTCGGTCGCCCACAGCCTGCGCGAAGTCGCGCAGGGCAAGCTCGACGCCCCCGGCCGCCTGACCGTGCGCCTCGAACAAGCCGGCGAGCTCTGCCAGCTCAGCGTCGAGGATCAGGGACCAGGCCTGCCGGCCGAACTCGCCGCCAGCGTCTTCGAAGCCTTCCGACGCGGCGACCCCTCGCGCTCACAGCAAACCGGCGGCAGCGGCCTCGGCCTGGCGGTTGTCAAAGCCATCGCCGAAGCGCACGGCGGCCGAGCCGATTGCCGGATGTCCGAACAGGGCGGCAGCATTTTCGTGATCGCCTGGCCGGGGTAGAACTCAAGGGCCGGCGGGAGTTCTCCGGGTTTTGCGAAACCGCAGGTGGCTGGTCAAAGAATCGGGGGCGGATGACTGGCTCGAATCGACCCAAAGCAGCAGTTGGCCGCTCATAAAAGCGGACGCTCAACGTTGAAAATCATCGGGCAAAAAAAAGCGTAGCTCTTGACGGCCCGATGAATTGTTAATTTGGGCATCTTTATTCCTCAAATTCTTGAGTGGTACGTGGTGCTTCTGGGCACTGTTGATCTAGCGATTTGCGATACCGGATACACCCTTGCATAAACTGCGGCCATTCCGGCACAGCTAAAGTGCGTTGCGTCTTCTCGGGAAGTAACGACCACAATGCGGGGTGATACCAGCAAAGCTCATGTCCTGAGCTATCCCTGTGCGTTCGGATACCTGCTCGAAGTTTTTTTACTTCGATGATTAATTGCTCTCTAGACATTGAATCAAGATCGTTGTCCATGTGTGGCCTATATGTAATCAATGAAATAAGGAGATTTGAAAATAAATTTTCTTACTCCATTGCTTTTTCAAAACGAAAGAAATAATCTCCGCCTGCCATATTGTTCGGCGTTTTTTGATCTCTATGGTGGGGGTTGAAGAATTCAACAGCCACAAAACCGCAGCGATTCATGTAAAAATGAATATTCCGTTTTTCAAAATACGGGGTGATTGTTTCCCATTTCTTTGTGTCGGGATGTTTTTTCTCAATTTCGGACCAGATCATTTTTCCGATGCCGTGAGAATGAATACCGTTTTTTACATATAGAAAATCGAGATGATTGTGTTTTGTTGATTCATCAATAACTACAATTGCACCACCGACAATCTGCCCATCAATGACGGCCTTGTATGCGGCAGCCCCTATTTTTGAGAGAGAGCTATCAATATCTTTTTCTGGCAGGATTTGGGCATCCAAATCCGAGAATTCAGATGCAGCCCCCATTTGAAATGCCTCCTGCATATCTAGTTTAAATGTTCGCATATCCTCTGAGGCTAGGTGAAGAAGTTCAAATCCCATTTTATTTTCTCCATACATCAAACGATTGGGGACAGACCCCAATTAACTTTGAAAATCGCGCAGAGTTGCTGGTGGAATTGTATGGCAGCTTTCGAGCAATTCATCAGGGGCATTTTTCAGCCGTCCAGCGCCTGCGCCAGCAGCACCGCCACGTGTACCGCCTGGCGGCCGCTGCCGTCGGCGATCTGGTGGCGAGTCTGGCCGACGGCTGTCGAGGCCGTTTCGAGGCTTTTTGGAGAAAGTATGGAGGCGGCGATAAGATGCGCCCATGTCCGAGTCCACACCATCCGCCGCCCCGGCCCAGGCACTCGTCCTGATCGCCGAGGACGAACCCGAGATCGCCGAAATCCTCAGCGCCTATCTACAGCGTAGCGGGCTGCGCACCCGCCAGGCCGGCGACGGGCGGGAAGCCCTGGCCATGCACCGGGCGCTCAAGCCGGACTTGCTGCTGCTCGACGTGCAGATGCCGCAGCTCGACGGCTGGCAGGTGCTCAGCGAAATCCGCGCCCGTGGCGACACGCCGGTGATCATGCTGACCGCGCTTGACCAGGACATCGACAAGCTGATGGGCCTGCGCCTGGGCGCCGACGACTACGTGGTCAAGCCCTTCAACCCGGCCGAAGTGGTGGCGCGGGTGCAGGCGGTGCTGCGACGCAGCCGGGCGGCGCCGGCCAGCACCACGCAAATGCTGCGGGTCGGCCCCTTCCAGATCGACCCGGAAAGCCACGAAGCCAGCGTGGACCGCGACGGCCAGCAGCAACTGCTCGACCTCACGCTGACCGAGTTCAAGCTGCTCGCCTGCCTGATGCGCGCGCCCAAGCGCGTGTTCAGCCGCGGCGAACTGCTGGCCAACTGCCTGCCCGAGGGCGACACCCAGGAGCGCACCGTGGACAGCCATGTCAGCAAGCTGCGCAAGAAACTGGAAGCGCTGGGCATCGACGGCGTCCCGGCCAGCGTCTGGGGCGTCGGCTACCGCTTCGGCGGCGACGCATGAACCCCTCGCACAGCCTGCGCCGGCAGCTCATCCAGTCGCTGGTGGTGATGGCGCTGGGCATCATCCTGATCTCGGTCTTCGGCTCCTACGCCTTCTATGCGCTGGCCCTGGCCTATCTGCCGGGCAGCATTTCCGACACCTGGATTCCCTCGCAGGTGGAAACGGTGTGGATCGTGTGCACCGTCGTCGCCGCGCTGGCGATGGCGGTCTTCGTCGCCATCCGCCTGTCGCGGCGCATCCTGACCCCGCTCAACTCGGTCGCCCACAGCCTGCGCGAAGTCGCACAGGGCAAGCTCGACGCCCGCGCCGTCATGGATGCGCAGGCCCAGGGCGAAACCGCGCAACTGGTCCGCGACTTCAACACCATGGCCGAACGGCTGCAAGGCATGAGCAGCGAACGCGAATTCTGGAACGCCGCCATCGCCCACGAACTGCGCACGCCGGTCACCATCCTGCGCGGCCGCCTGCAGGGGCTGGTCGACGGCGTCTTCACGCCGAGCAGCCAGTTGTTCGACGGTTTGTTGCGCCAGGTCGAAGGCCTCAACCGCCTGATCGAGGATCTGCGCGTCCTCAGCCTCAAGGAAAGCGGCCACCTCGAACTGCAGCGCGGCCGGCACCCGCTGGCCGAAGAACTGGACAGCGTGCTGCAGGTCTTCTCGCCCCGCCTCAGCGCCCAGGGATTCACGTTGCACCCGGCAATCGACGCCAATCTGCAGATCGACTGCGACCCGGTACGTATCCGCCAGGCGCTCATGGCCCTGCTCGAAAACGCCTTGCAGCACGCCACCCCCGGCCGCCTGACCGTGCGCCTCGAACAGGCCGGCGAGCTCTGCCAGCTCAGCGTCGAGGATCAGGGACCAGGCCTGCCGGCCGAACTCGCCGCCAGCGTCTTCGAAGCCTTCCGACGCGGCGACCCCTCGCGCTCACAGCAAACCGGCGGCAGCGGCCTCGGCCTGGCGGTAGTCAAAGCCATCGCCGAAGCGCACGGCGGCCGAGCCGATTGCCGGATGTCCGAACAGGGCGGCAGCATTTTCGTGATCGCCTGGCCGGGGTAGAACTCCAGGGTTGGCGGGAGTCCCCGGGTTTTGCGAAGTCGCTGGTGGCTGATCACAGAATCAGGGGCGGTTGACTGGCTCGAATCGACCCTTTGCTGCCGGTCGGACCTTGGAAAAGCGGACGTTCAGGAACGTCTGAATTCACCGGACTGCGCGGCTTTTCGCGCAGGTCCGGTGCAATGATGGGTTGGGCCACTCACCATTGAATATTTCCATTCTTTACAACGTGTTCCAGTTGAGCGGCATCTTCAATAGAAATTTCCCCGTCCAGAAGGTACTCCCATTTTGGAGTATCGCCGAAAGGCGATTGCGACCAATAGCCGTGAATGAACTCCTCCTTCGGATCTGCCCAATAGGCATCAAACCACGTTGTATCTACGCGAGTAAGAGCAAGATTCCAGGTAATGGCTACATCTAGAACATAGATGTGCTCACCAAGCATGGATTTCACATGGGCCTACCTTGATCACTTCTTTCTGCCAACCACAAACATGCAATTCTGCTCACGTGGCTGTTGTTTACAATTCTTCGAACTCTCTCAAATTCTAGCTCTTGATCTGCAAGTTTTAAGATCTCAGTTCGAGAATCTGTAGATACCAGCACCTCGCGGCCATACCCATCAAGATACGAATTGTGGTTTCGTAGCGCGGCAGCTTTGATAAGAACATGCCCCGTGCGTGGGGTAACGACGTTTCCGTAGGGGCCAGTCTCGCGAAGCTCATCTATGGATATGCTTCCAATAGGCCGATATGTTTCGGCGATTCCGCGATCAATGGCCGCCATGCAGTTTGGTGTTTGAAGCCTCCCGCTGATTCGTAGATTCCAGCACGGATGTGGATTGTCCAAATCGATGGCGTGTATGAATTGCATCAAGGGGCCCAACGTTTGGATTCACCGGCCTTGCGCAGCTTTATGCGCAAGGTCCAGTGGAATGATGGGTTGGGCCTCACCTCCGATACTACGGAAGTGAGCCAAGGACTCTTTGAAACTCTCGATACGTTTCGTCCAGTCAAAATTCTCGCAAATTGCCTGCGGCGAAAAGTTTCTAGACTCTAGTGCGTCGAGAATTTTTGGATAGCGTCTCCGGAAGAGATGCCAAGTCGTGAGGTACTTGGTTCTAATGCGAGAGCTATGTTGCCGTTGCGTATTGCTGTAAACATCTTTCAGAAACCGAATATCCCAAAGAATCTCCCAATACTCTTCTGTCGCACTAAGGTGGAAAGAGTCTGTAGGAAGTTTCCCGTCGGTGTTCTTCTGCAAACGTTCGAGAGACTGATTGAGAAAGACAAAACTCAGGTCTGAATCGAAGCGAATTGTGGGGAAGATGTCGTTGTGGCCGTTCGATGCATCATCAATAAATAAGCCAATAGCAGGAATGTCTTTCTCTTTGATGTACGCCTTGATTAGAGCTGCGCCGTAAAAGCATTCGATGTTTTTCAAAAAGTAGTGATCGAAGTCGCCTAACACCAAGACTGCTCTGAAATAGATGTCTTGGCCAACCAGTCGGTGTTGCAGATCTTGTGCAAACTCACATGCATACATCACAAAGTAGTCGCGATCAGCGTCAGTCGCTGGATTAGTGGAGTTGTAGACCAGGATCGTGTCGGAAAAAACGATTGTCTTGAATGCGTGATGTGCATGCACATTGAGTGAGTCGATGATGCCGTAGAGCATCTCGATTTTGCGAGGTTTCTCGGCTACCAGTTCCTTGAAGCCGAGAATATCTATGTACAGCAGGTATTTCTTCATAGCCGATCAAGATGCCCAACAGTGTTTACACGGACGCATGGGTCCGTATAACAATTGATATTTTTGACGTGGGATTGGCTGCTCAAATCGCATTGTTGTCAGTGGCTTAGAGTTCTTGCGGTCAGTATAACAAAGCAATATGCCGAACGGGTCTGAGAGGCGCACGGCAGCTTTCTGGCAGCATCTTCGAAAGGCCGCTTGTGGCCGATCGCTGCCTCTCGCCGCCTGTCCAGCACGTCGAAATCGCCTGCTCAGACGAAATGGGATTTCATGCTCACCTCAGCCGAAATTCCGCAAATTTCACGGTCGACCGTCAAATCCGGGCATTTTTCAGCCGTCCAGTGCCTGCGCCAGCAACACCGCCACGTGCACCGCCTGACGGCCGCTGCCGTCTGCGATCTGGTGGCGGCAGGAGAAGCCGTCGGCGACGATGAGGGTGTCGACGCTGGCTGCGCGGATCGCCGGCAGCAGCGCGAGTTCGGCCATGGCCAGGGATGCGTCGTGGTGTTCGGCTTCCAGGCCGAAGCTGCCGGACATGCCGCAGCAACTGGCGTCGATGATCTCGAATTCGAAACCGGGTATCCAGCCGAGCACCTTCCTGACCGACTTCATCGCGCCGAAGGCCTTCTGGTGGCAGTGGCCATGCACCAGCGCCCGACCGCCGGGGATGGGCTTGAGGTCGAGCTTAAGGCCCTTGTTGCCTTCGCGCATCAGGAATTCCTCGAACAGGAAGGCCTGTTTCGAAAGTTGGCCGACCTCGGGGCCGAGGCCGAGGCTGTAGAACTCGTCGCGCAGGGCCAGCAGGCAGGAGGGTTCGAGGCCGACGATGGGCGTGCCGGTGGCCAGCGCTGGGGCGAGCGCGGCCATGACCCGGCGCGCTTCGCCCCTGGCTTCCTCGACCATGCCTTGCGACAGGTAGGTTCGGCCGCAGCATAGCGGGCGTTCGGGTTCGCCGTCGGTTTTTGCCGGTTCGAGCACCTCGACCGCGTAACCGCCGGCGCTCAGCACTTTCAGCGAGGCGGCGGCGATTTCCGGCGTGTAGTAGTGGGTGAAGGTGTCGACGAAGAGCACGACCTTGCCACGCTCGCCGGTCGTCGGCGCGGCGTCGGCCTGGAAGCCGGCGGCGACGATTTCCGGAATCGGCCGCCGCGCCGAGATGCCGAGCCAGCGCTCGGCGAGCTTCGCTACCCAGGGCGAATTGTTGCGCAGCCGCACCAGTGCCTGCAGCGTCGGCCGCCATTCGTGCAGCCAGCGCGGCAGCGCGCCGAACAGCCGGGCCCGGCGCGGCACGCCCTGGCGTTCGTTCTTCTGCGCCAGATATTCGGTCTTGATCAGCGTCATGTCGACCGCGCTCGGACATTCCTTCTTGCAGCCCTTGCACGACACGCAGAGGTCCATCGCGGCGGCGAGGTCGGGATGGGCGAAAGGGTCGTCGCCGAGTTCGCCATTGAGCGCCGCCTTGAACGCCTTGACCCGGGCGCCGGTCGAATGCGCCGGGTCGTGCGTGATGCGGTAGCTTGGGCACATCACGCCCTTGCCGTCGCGCTGGCACTGGTGGTTGTTCATGCACACCGCCACCGCCTTGGCGTAGTTGCCGCCGGTGGCGGGAATGCCGGCGTAGGCGTCGCCGACGCCGTAGGTGTCGTAGGCCGACCAGTCGAGATGGGTTTTCATGCCAGTCAGGCAAGCAAAACCAGCGCCACAACAAATAGCTGTCAAATCAAGGAACTATCAGCCACCACCTCTGTTGCATTCCTGACAATGCAGAAATCGCGATGCCCTTGGACGTCGCCCCGCCCCGCTACTCAGGCCGGCCACAAGCCCATGTCGACCATCTGCCGGGTGGCTTCCGGCGCCCAGCCGCGATTGGCGGCCGGGCTGGCCGGGCTGGGGTGGAGGATGCGACCGAAGCGGACCGGCAGGCCGGCCAGGGCGATGGTAGCGCGCTTCTCGGCCCAGGCACCGACGCCGATCACCCATTCCGCCTGCAGCGCCTCGACCATGCGCCGCAGGTGGGCGTCGCAGGCAGCCTGCAGCGGCCCGGCTTCGGCGGCAGGCAGTTTGTCCGGGGTCAGGTTGCGGCCTTCGTCGAAGAAGACCAGCGGGCAGTAATTGGCGACGAAATGCTCGGCAAAGAAGGCCTCCGGCGTACCGAAGCGCTCGCGGAACAGGCCCCACAGACGCTGCCCGCTGACTTCGCCGCGCTTGCAAGCGAAACCATCCACCGGCTTCTTGGGATTTTCCAGCGCCGGCTTGCCAACAGCACCGGACAGGCCAAGCCAGTCACGCACTGCGGCGATCTCGCCAAACGGCACGCCGGTCTGGGCCATGCCGAACGGGCCGGGATTCATGCCGAGGAAGACGATCCGCTTCTTGTTGCTGCCAAAACGCTCCAGATAGGTGCGATGCACCGTCCAGGCGTAGTCGAGCGGGTTATAGACATGGCTGACCGGCGCCGCGAAGCGCATCGCATCGACTTCGCGGGAAAGGGTCTGGGCTGCCTCAACGAGGCGGGAGGCAATGGCAGTCATCGGCGGAAGGGGTAACGGTGAAAGGCCGGGATTATCCCAGATATCCAGCCGATGGCCGGCGGACGGACCTGATAACATCCGGCCATGAGCCGCTACCGGGAACTCGCTGCGCACACCGAAAAGCTGATCGCCGACGGCCTGCTTCGTCCGGGCGAGCGCCTGCCCTCGGTCCGCAGCGCCTGCCGCAGCCATGGCGTCAGTCCGATCACGGTGACCCAGGCCTACTACCTGCTGGAGAGTCGCGGGCTGATCGAAGCGCGGCCGAAGTCGGGCTATTTCGTTCGCGCCCGGCTCGGCCAGCGCCTGGCCGAACCGGCGATGAGCCACCCGGTCGGCGGCTCGACGCAACTTCAGGTCAGTGATTTCATTTTCCAGATCCTGGACAGCGTGCGCGACCCGGCGGTGGTTCCGCTCGGTTCGAGCTTTCCCGACCCACGGCTGTTTCCGCTCGACAAGCTGGGGCGTCATCTGGCCAATGCTGCCCGCCGCTTCGATCCGCTGGCCAGCCTCAGCGACCTGCCACCGGGCAACGAGGAGCTGCGCCGGCAGTTGGCGCTGCGCTACCTGGCGCTCGGCGCCGACGTCTCGCCGCAGGAGATCGTCATCACTTCGGGCGCCATGGAAGGGCTCAATCTCTGCCTGCAGGCGGTCACCCGGCCCGGCGACCTGATCGCCGTCGAATCGCCGACGTTCTACGCCGGCCTGCAGGCGAGCGAACGGCTCGGGCTCAAGGTCATCGAGATTCCCAGCCACCCCCGCGCCGGGGTCAGTCTGCCGGCGCTGGCCGAGGCCTTGCGCCGGCATCCAGTCAAGGCCTGCCTGTTCATGCTCAATTTCGCCAACCCCACGGGCAGCCGGGTCGCCGACGAACACAAGCTGGAACTGCTGGAACTGCTCGGGCGCCACGAAGTGCCACTGATCGAGGACGATGTTTACGGCGAACTGCATTTCGGCCCGCAAGCGCCGCTGTGCAGCAAGGCTGCCGACCGGCGCGGGCTGGTCATGCATGTCTGTTCGTTCTCCAAGAGCCTGGCGCCAGGATACCGGATCGGCTGGGTCGCTGCCGGCCGTCACGCGCGCAGCATCCAGCGCCAGAAGCTTTCGCTCAGCCTGGCGACGACGGTGCCGGTACAGATCGCCATCGCCGACTACCTCAGACAGGGCGGCTACGAAAACCATCTGCGCCGTCTGCGCAACACGCTGGCCGCGCGGGAAGCGGCGCTGGTCGAGGCGATCGAGCGGCATTTCCCGCCAGCCACCCGGCTGGCGCGCCCGCAGGGCGGTTATTTCCTGTGGCTGGAACTGCCGCCTCAGGTCGATACCCTGCGCCTCCACCAGCAAGCGCTGGCGCAGGGCATCAGCATCGCCCCGGGACCGATCTTTTCGGCCAAGCGGGAGTTCGGCCACTATCTGCGGCTCAATTTCGGCCACCCCGACACCGCGGCAATGACGGCGGCAACGGCGATTCTCGGCCAGTTGATCGAACAGCAGCTATAGCCGGCAATCTGTGCCTATCGGAAATCACGGCATCTGAATCTGTTCCCATTCCAGGCCGGGTGATTTACTCCGCCCCGATCGTCTCGACATCGCGACCGGAAGGAAACGGAATGCACAAACCCATCACCAAAGCCCAGGAAGCCAGGCTGGCCTTCTATCGGAAAAAGGGAAAAATACACGCCAGAGCCACCGCGGGGAAATTCAACCGCCTGCGCTGGGCCATGGTCTGGCTGACTCAGATCGTTTTCTACGGTACTTGCTGGCTGAACTGGGAGACGAACGGGGTGACGCGGCAAGCCGTCCTGCTCGATATCGCGCACGAGAAGTTCTACCTGTTCGGCCTCGTCCTCTGGCCGCAGGACGCCCTGCTGATGGCCTTTGGCCTGATCCTGGCAGCGACGGCCTTGTTCTTCGCGACCGCCATCGCCGGTCGCCTGTTCTGCGGCTTTGCCTGCCCGCAAACGGTGTACACCGCGATCTTCACCTGGATCGAGGCCAAGGTGGAAGGCGACCACCTGGCTCGCCTGAAACTCGACCAGAGCCCGCTGAGCGGCCGCAAGATCGGGCTCAAGGTGATCAAGCACGGCTTGTGGCTGCTCTTCGCCGCCTGGACGGCGATCACCTTCGTCGGCTACTTCACCCCCATCCGCGAACTGCTGCCGGCCTTGCCGGCGGGCCGGCTGGGCCCCTGGGAGAGCTTCTGGCTCATCTTCTACGCGGCGTTCACCTACGTCCAGGCTGGCCTGGCGCGCGAGGCCGTCTGCCAGCACATGTGCCCCTATTCCCGCTTCCAGGGCGTGATGTTCGACCCGGACACCCGCAACGTCGCCTACGACCCGGCCCGTGGCGAACCACGCAACAGCCGCCGTCAGGCCGGTAGCAGCGGTGACTGCATCGATTGCGGTATTTGCGTGCAGGTCTGCCCGACCGGCATCGACATCCGCGACGGCCTGCAGTACCAGTGCATCAACTGCGGCCTGTGCATCGACGCCTGCGATCAGGTGATGGACAAGATCGGCGCGCCGCGCGGACTGATCCGCTTCATGTCCGAACGCGAAGTCGGCGGGGAATCGCCAGCCAGGGGCTGGATCGGGCGACCCCGCGTGGCCGCCTACGCCGCCCTGTTGCTGGTGTGCTCGCTGCTCGCCGGGTGGACGCTGGCCGAACGCTCACTGCTGCTGGTCGATGTACTGCGCGACCGCGGTGCCCTGCACCGGGAAACCGCCGACGGCATGATCGAAAACGCCTACACGCTCAAGCTGATGAATCTCGACGAGAACCGTCGCAGCTTCACGGTCGATGTCAGCGGCCCGGCCAATATCGGCATCGTCGGCGAACGGGAGTTCACCGTCGAGGCCGGCAGCATCCGGCCGGTTTCCCTGACCGTCGCCATCCCCGCCGACAGCGGCGCCAGCGGCATCCAGCCGATCCAGTTCCGGGTCTGGGACCAAGACCGGCCAGCAAGCTCGGTGCTGGAAAAGAGCAGTTTTGTCCTGCCTTGAGGGCCAGTGGAACCAAGCGGCGGCTCAGCCCGATTCGTGCAGCTTGATGAGCGGCTGACCGCCAAACGCTCCGCGCGACAGGCAAGATTCCTGAGAAAATCGCCGCATGCAAGCAAGCCCCCGCCCTGTAGCGGCCAGCCGGCCGCACTTCCACCGAACGCCCGCCCTGCCTTTCGTCGAAGCACGCAGTGCCGCCGACTCGCAGGCCTGCTACCGACCGCATGCCCACGCCGAATGGTCGATCGGCGCGGTCGACGCCGGCAGCAGCCGATTTTCCGTCGGCGCAGAAGAGCGTCGGCTCGTCCCCGGCGACCTGGTCGTCATTCCGCCCGAGCGCGTTCATGCCTGCAACCCGCAGGCGCATGGTCGCTGGAGCTATCGCATGCTCTACATCGACGCAGACTGGATGGCCGACTTCCTGGCGACGACCCCGTTTGCTGCTGCATTGACCGACGCTGCCTGGCGGCACGCCCGCTCCCCGCTCGCCTACCGTCGCTTCGCCGAGGTTTTCGCGGCAGTCCGCACCGGCGCCGATGCCGGCCGCTTTGCCGAGGCCCTCGGCCAGTTGTTCGTCGCACTGAGCGAACCACTCGCCGTCGCATCGCCCATCGACGCCCTGCCGCCCGCCATCGCCACCGTCCGCGACTGGCTGGACGCGCATTGCGACGCAAGCATTCCGCTCGCCGAACTCGCCGCCCGCGCCGGCCTCAGCCCCTACCAGTTGATCCGCCGTTTCGTCCGCCACACCGGCATGACGCCGCACGCCTATCAACTCGACCGCCGCATCCAGCGCGCCCGCCGCCTGCTCGCCGCCGGCACGCCGATCTGCGATACCGCGCTGGCTACCGGCTTTGCCGACCAGAGCCACTTCCACCGCAGCTTCCGCGAACGCGTCGCGGCCACCCCGGGGCAATACGCCAGGCGGCGCTGAGCCGCGCAATTTCGTCCAAGACCGACCGGCACCGGCTGGCGATACTCCGCCCATTTGCGGAAGCCGCCATGCCCTTCGACTTCACCCAGTTCGGCCTCGTCGCCAGCGCCCACTTCGTCGCCCTGCTCAGCCCCGGGCCGGATTTCTTCCTGATCATGCGCACGCGCATCGTGCACGGCCTGCGCCCGGCCATCGCCACCAGCCTCGGCATCGCGCTGGCCAACGCCGCCTACATCGCCCTCACGCTGACCGGCGTGTCACTCCTGGCGCAGTGGCCGCAACTGTTTGCTGTGCTGAAGTGGGCCGGCTGTCTCTATCTGGTCTGGCTCGGCCTGCTGTTCCTGCGCAGCGACGGTCGGCTGCCGATCACCGACGCAGCCCCCTCGGCGACGACAAAACACTTTGCCCGACTGGCACCGCATCTGCTGCAGGGTTTTCTCTCCGGCATCCTCAACCCGAAGAACTCGCTGTTCTACGCCCTGCTCTTCGGCGCCCTCATCGCGCCAAGCACGCCGGCCGGCGAACAGGCGCTCTACGGCCTGTGGATGGCGAGCATCGTCTTCGCCTGGGACGCCCTGATCGCCCATAGCGTCGGCCAGCCCCGGCTACTGGCCTGGTTCCACAGCCACCTGCGCGGCATCGAACGCGGCTCGGGCGTTGTCATGCTGGCGATTGCTGCGGGAATTGCGCTGCGGTGAGTCCTTGTCAGCTTCTTCCGATTGGTGGGCATGAGGCACCCACCATTGTTCATTGCACGGATTCACCGCTGCGCTCGAACTTGGAGTTCTCCGCTGGCCCAAGGAGGCTTTACGCCGAAAATGTTTAGCGCTGATAGCGCACACCAGCCACTTCGAATTCAACAATTCCGGCCTTGCATTCCCAAGCCCGAATCGGATTCCCAACGTTGTCTTCCAGTGTCTTAGCTATACCGCCGTCGGCCTCCAAGCAACTTTTCCTTGTCTTCCCGGCACAAACAGGCATGAGCACGTGCCATTGGTCCGTCTCAATGAAAAAATGCGGCCCTGCAATTCTTAGCAGCCCCTCAATCTCGCGAATATCTTCAGGCTTCTGCAAGCAAGCGCTGAGTTCTTTGGCTGCCTCATGCTTGGCAAAAAGAGCAGGCATGATGAAAAACACCAAAATAAAAGACACCACGCCTCCATAGAGCATAAATAACTGAGCCAAGTTTGTTTTCTGCGTGGAGGAGTCAGGGATAGTGTTCAAGATATATCGATGTTGAGATTTTCTGCTCGCGTCAAATGCCAAGCCTTGGTAACCACCTTTGCTCACGGATCGTGCCGTGAACCATACGGAATATCAAGACTCCTATGTCATGAGACAGCAGAAAGAGCCAGCCTCACCGCCCCAACGGATCCCGAACCCCGGCGTGCTGGACAAACACCAGCGTGAAGCCCCGCCCGCTCAGGCTGCGGAAATGCAGCGCCTGCATGGCGCCGTTGAAGCCTTCGTAGCGATGCGCCTGGCCGTCCGCGGTCACGAAATCGACCTCGCCGATACCGCTATCGCGACCGACGATCAGCGCCGGCCACTCGGGCTTGCCGAGCGTGCCGACCAGCGTGAACTGAGCAGACTTCTGCGCTTGCAGCACAGCACGCTGACTACCATGGAAAAGCCCGCCAGCGGACTGGAGCACCAGCAACACACCGAGCAGGACCAGCAACGCCAGCCCGAGCACCAGCAGGCGCCGACGTCCGGTGCTGGCGAACAGAGTGATCAGCATCCCGGTTCAGCGAGCAAGCTCGGCGCCCGGACAATCCGGGCTGCTCGCAAGCTATTCGTATCGTCCATGATTTCCCCCGCGCATTCGTCCGCTTGATTCTACTGTAAGAAATCCGCCCCCTGCCGCGACCAATCTCCAACTCAAGGAGATGTCATGCTCGAAACCCTTTCCCCCGCCGTTCTCGGCCTCGCCCTGCTGGCCGGCAGCCTGACCACGCTGTCGCCCTGCGTCTTTCCCGTGTTGCCGCTGGTCGTCGGCGGCGCCGTGCAGCAGAACAAGCTCGCGCCAGTGGCGATGGGCGTCGGCATGGCGCTGTCGTTCGCCTTGATCGGCATGCTGCTCGGCGCGCTCGGGCCGGTGCTGGGCATCGACGGCGACCATGTGCGGACGTTTGGCGGTTGGCTGCTGCTGACTTTCGGCCTGGTCATGCTGGTGCCGGCGCTGAACGCACGCTTCACCGAATGGATGCTGCCCATCGCCAGTCAGGCCAATGCTGCGTCGGCGCGGCTGAATGGCGGCTCGCTGGGCGGCGCCTTTTTGCTCGGCGGCGTGCTCGGGCTGGTCTGGAGTCCCTGTTCCGGCCCGCTGCTCGGCGCCGCGCTGAGTCTGGTCGCAGCTGAAGGCGGCGCCCTGCGCGGTGGCGTCGTGCTCGGTCTGTTCGGCATCGGCGCGGCGGTGCCGCTGGTCGGCGTCGCCTATGCCTCGCGCGCCGGCTTCGGTCGCGCCCGTGGCTGGGTCATGCAGCACATCGGTCGCATCAAGACCGTGTTCGGCGTCCTGCTGCTGCTCACCGGCATCGCCATCCTCAGCGGCGCGGACAAATGGCTGGAAGCCATCATCGTCGAACGTTTGCCGGATTCCTGGGTCCGACTGACCACGCTGTTCTGAAATCTTCTGTAAGAAAGTCGGCCGTGACGCCGACCAAGCAACAGGCAGGATTTCTGCCATCACCCCCACCTCAATGGAGATCATCATGAAAAAGCAAACCCTCACCTCGCTGGCCATCGGTTCCGCCTTTGCCGCCGTCGCCCTGACCCCGGTTGCCCACGCCGCCGACAATCCCTTCGCCGCCAAGCAACTGTCGGCCGGCTACCAGCTGGCGCAGGCCGACACCAAGGGCAAGGAAGGTAAATGCGGTGAAGCCAAGTGCGGTGCCGACAAGAAGGCGAAGGACGCCAAGTGTGGCGCCGACAAGAAAACGGATGCCAAGTGCGGCGCTGACAAGAAGCCGGCCGACAAAAAGGCTGACGGCAAGTGTGGCGAAGCCAAGTGCGGCGCCAAGAAGTAAGACGCTGAAGCAACGGGCTGGCGGCTGATGCCGGCCCTTTCAAGGAAGATCCTCATGCCGCAATCCCTGATTCCCCGCCAGCCGGTGCCGACGCTCGCTGTGCCGCAACTCTCCGGCAGCCGCCTGACGCTCGCCGCCGGTGCAGCACCTGCCTTCACGCTGCTGGTCTTCTACCGCGGTTACCACTGCCCGCTGTGCCGTACCTACCTGAGCGAACTGAACCGGCTGCACGACGAATTCACCGCCCGCGGCGTGGTCGTCAAGGTGCTCTCGTCGGATAGCGAAGAACGCGCCCGCCGCGCCGCCGACGAATGGTCGCTCGACAAGCTCGACCTCGGCTACGGTCTGAGCGAGGCCGATGCCCGCGCCTGGGGCCTGTACATTTCCACCGGCCGCGGCCTGACCTCGACCGGCGTCGAGGAACCGGCGCGTTTTTCCGAACCCGGCGTTTTCCTGATCCGCCCCGATCTCACCCTGTACTGGGCCAACGTCCAGACCATGCCCTTCGCCCGGCCGCACTTCAAGGACATGCTCGGCGCCATCGACTTCGTCGTCGCCAAGGACTACCCGGCGCGCGGAGAAGCCTGATGAACCCCCGCCCGCCGCACGGCGCCGGCCTCGGTTTCCGGCGCGAACTGATCGCCCCGCTGCAGGCCGGCGTGCCGGCAGCCATCGATTTCTTCGAACTGGCACCGGAGAACTGGGCCGGCATGGGCGGGCGCTCGGCGCGGCAACTGCGCGAATTCACCGAACGCTATCCCTTCGTCTGCCACGGCCTGTCGCTGTCGCTCGGCGGCAGCGGGCCGCTCGACGAGGCGCTGCTTTACCGCATCCGCGACTTCATGCGCGAGCACGGGATGACGCTGTACACCGAGCATCTCTCCTGGTGCGCCGACGACCGCCAGCTCTACGACCTGCTGCCGATCCCGCAAACCGAGGCAGCGGTGCGCTGGACCGCCGAACGCATCGTGCGCGCGCAGGACATCCTCGGCCGGCAGATCGGCATCGAAAACGCCTCGACCTACGTCGAACCGCCCGGCGCCGAGATGAACGCCGCCGAATTCATCAGCGCCGTGGCCGAGGCCGCCGACTGCCTGCTCCACCTCGACGTGAACAACATTTACGTCAACAGCCGCAACTTCGGTTTCGACGCGCACGAATTCCTCGCCGCGCTGCCGCTGGCACGCACCTGCTACGTCCATGTCGCCGGCCACTACGTCGAGCCGGACGGGCTGATCATCGACACCCACGGCGCGCCGGTGATCGACCCGGTGTGGGCACTGCTCGCCGACGCCTATGCGCGCATCGGCGGCGAGGTACCGACCTGCCTCGAACGCGACTTCAATTTCCCCGATCTGGCGGCCTTGAGCGCAGAAGTCGACACCATCGCCCGGCTACAGGCCGCAGCGAAGCAGCGCAAGGCGGCCTGAACATGGAATTCCAGAGCTTCCAGCAAGCCTTCGCCAATCACTTGCGCGACCCGCAACGCGCCTCCCGCCCGGCCGGCGTGCCGGCACGCGGCATGGGCGTGTACCGCGAACTGGTCGGCAACAACCTGCAGGGCTTTGTCGACAGCGCCTTCCCGGTCTGCCGCGCCATCCTCGGCGAGACGCGCTGGCAGCGCCTGGGCCGCCGCTTCCGCCGCGACTGGCCGCTGCGCACCCCGTGGTTCCGCGAAATCCCGCGCGAATTCGTGCAGTTCCTGGCGCAAACGCCGGGCCTGCGCCTGTCACGCTGCCTGCCCGAACTGGCGCATTACGAATGGGTCGAACTGGCCGCCGACATCGCCGACGCACCGATTCCCCCGCACGATCCGGGCGGCGACCTGCGCCACGGCACGATCATCCTCAACCCGGTGCTGTTCAACCTCGCCTACGCCTGGCCGGTCCACCGCATCGGCCCCGACTGGCGCCCGCGCAAGGCGCAGGCAACGCACCTGCTGGTCTATCGCGACGCCAACGACATCGTCCGCTTCAGCGAAACCAACCCGGTCACCGCCCGCCTGCTCGCGCTGCTCGCCGAAACCCCGCAAAGCGGCGAAGCCGCCTGCCGGCAGATCGCCGCCGAACTACAGCACGCCGAGCCGGAACGGCTGGTCGAGTTCGGCCTTGAACTCCTCGCAGACCTGCATCGCCAGGGGCTAGTGCTCGGTACGGAGTCAGCGCGGGATCACGCGATGGCTTGATGTTCAAAACCCACTAAGGTTTGCCGCAGCCCCGGCCTCATCCAGGACAGCATCCAGCCCTGTATACAGGGCATTGAGCACTTCGTGGGACTGAAATACGCGGTTCCTTTTGTCGGTGTTGTTTGGACGGAGGATATCGAGCTCGACCAAATCATCGATTGCATCGTTGGCCGCAGGAAAGCTCACTGCAAGTCGTTTGCTTACCTCGTTTGCCGTGACAATCGGTTGCCCGATCAACAAATCGACGACTTTCCAGATGGTGGCGTGTTTTCTTCGCTTTTGTGCCACGAGCTGAGCATGCCATCCTGCTTGAATGGATCGCAGATGCCCGAACAGCTGGACTGTGTGCCTTGCGGACGCAATCGTGCACTCCAGGAACAGCTTGATCCAGGGTTCCCAATCCAGTTTCATCTGAACACTCAGCAGGGCCGCGTAGTAATCCTGTTGACGTACTTTGAGAAAAGTCGCGAGATGAATCGGCGGTTCCCCTGCCGCATGAAGCATCAGCGGAAGGAGAAGCCGCCCTGTTCGTCCATTGCCATCCAGGAAAGGATGTATTGCCTCAAATTGAACGTGCGCGATTGGCGCCCGCATCAGAACGGAAACTTCTTTTACGCCCTCTGGTTCGTATTGCAGGAGCGAGACGAGGTCGTCCATCAATGAGGGGACCAGGTCTGCCGGCGGGGGAATGTAGTGTGCCGTTTCCAGCCGGCTACCAATGAAATTCTGTCGATCACGGAGGATGCCCGGTGTCGCACGGGCTTGCCCGCTCATGAGGATGGCATGGATATGACTGATCAGTCGATTGTCGAGCGCAGATTGCCCGCGCGCCGTAAGCTCGTTGATGCCATGCATGAAGGCCCGAACGTAGGAAAGCGTCTCTTCTGCATCCCCATCCTCGATCATGGAAGAAGCGCCCGCTCCCAGTTCATGAATGAGGAGGCCATCAAAACCGGTATGGGTACCTTCGATTTGACTGCTGTCTACAGCCTCCCGTCGGTTGAGCATGTGGAATACCAGGCTCGCCATCCCGGGATTTGCTTCGATCATTGCCTTCAGGGTTTCCAGTTCCCGCCGCGCGAGCACGAAGAGTACAGAACAACCGGGGACGGACACCGACGTTGGAACGGGTTCTGGAACAACGGCAAAGCAGCCCGAGCGATCCGGTATCGCACGGCAGGTCTGTTGCAAGCGAGGGTGAAGGTCATTTTTTCTCATGAAAGAGATAATAGTCTTTTTGTTATTAAACTTAAAACCAAAAAAACTTTAACAAGATTCTCTTTGTTGAAGATTTCCCGGTGTAAGAATTTCCCAAGCAACTCCGACCAATCATCACCATCCTCAACCCCTCGGAGTCCATCATGAAAACCATCCGCCTGCTCGCGGCCCTCGCCTTCACCACCATTGCCGGTTTTGCCCAGGCGCTCGACATCGCCCCGTGGACGGCGGCCGACTTTGCTCAGCAACAGGCTGCCGGCAAGGCCGTTGCCCTGCATTTTCACGCCGACTGGTGCCCGACCTGCCGGGCACAGCAGAAGGTTTTCGACGGCTGGCGCGGCGATGCTGCCGTGCCCGGCCGCCTGCTCGTCGTCGATTACGACAACGCCCGCGAACTACGCCGCCAGTTGGGCGTGCGCATGCAATCAACGTTGATCGTCTTCAAGGGTGACAAGGAAGTCGCGCGCCTGGCTGGCGACACCGATCCGGCCAAGCTGCGTGCCGCGCTGGAAGCCGCCCGTTGAGCTACCATGGCGGCATTGACGCCCGCGCCACGGAGGCCGCCATCGTTCCCCCAGCCAGCATCGACAACGCCTTTGTCGAACAGGTCCGCCACGACATGCTGGCCTTCGCCCAGCTCCAGTTGCGCGACGCCGCGCTCGCCGAAGACGCCGTCCAGGACGCCCTGACCGCCGCGCTGACCAGCGGCAAGGATTTCGCTGGCCGCTCGGCGCTGAAGACCTGGGTGTTCGGCATCCTGCGCCACAAGATCGTCGACCTGATCCGCCAGCAGTCGCGGACGACGCCGGTGTCGGCTTTTGGCGGCGACGAGGACAGCCTGGATCAGGCCTTCGACGCCCTGTTCAAGGAAAACGCCCACTGGCAGCCGGCGCACCGTCCGGCCGCCTTGGGCGATCCGGAAAGCTCGTTGCGCGACAAGCACTTCTGGGCCGTCTTCGACGCCTGCCTGACGCATCTGCCCAAGAACACCGCGCGCGTCTTCATGATGCGCGAGTTTCTCGAACTCGATACCGGCGAGGTGTGTTCCGCCGCCGGTATCAGCACCAGCAACTGCCACGTCATCCTGCACCGCGCCCGCAGCGCCTTGCGCGGTTGCCTGGAAAAAAGCTGGTTCCTCGCCGGAGAACGCCCATGTTGAGCTGCAAGGACGCCACCCGCCGCATGTCGGAAGCCGAAGACCGCGAACTCGGCCTCGGCGAACGTCTCGAACTCGGCATGCACCTCGCCCTGTGCAAGGGCTGCCGCAACTACCAGCAGCACCTGCAGGTGTTGCGCGATGCCTGCCGGGGATACCGGGAGGAGCTGACGAACCCGGAAAAGGAATAAGGAACAATTGCCGGCGCCACCAGTCGAACCTCGGCATCGTCACCATCAACGGGAGGCATCGCCATGCAGGATCTGTCCCACTGGGAACGCAGTTACAGCGTTGGCAACTGGATGCTCGACAACCAGCACCGCAACATCCTCGCCCTTTGCCAGCAAACGATGGACAGGATCGCCGACGACCTGTCCTTCAATTCGGTCGGGCAGGAATTGCTCGTGGTCACGGCCGAGCACTTTTCGGCCGAGGAAAAGGTGCTGGAATTGACCGGCTACGTTGCCTTCGCCCGCCATCGCGAAGAACATCGTCAGTGCCAGACAGCGCTGGCGAAGATGTTTGCCGACGCCCACGCCGGACTGATCACGCCCGAGGCCTTGAGTGACTATCTGCCGCGCTGGTGCATGGGCCATATTCTTGAATCCGACCGCCATTTCGCCCCGTTCATCCAGCGTCTGCATTGAAGGCGGAGGCCAGCCGAGGGTGCTACCCAAACCGGTCAATTACCGGGACAATCGCGCCCTCAGCCCTGACCGCCGCCATCCGTGCCCACCGCCTACCTCGCCGGCTACCCGCCCAACCTGACCGAACCGGTCGCCCGCCTGCTTGAGCAGGGGCGGCTGGGCGAGGCTTTGCGCAAGAAGTATCCGGTGGCGCACGCGGTACGCACTGACCGCGCCTTGTACGATTACGTACAGGACTTGCGTGGCGAGTTCCTTCGCAATACGCCGCAGCCGAGCAAGATCGTTTTCGACGGCAAACTGCAGTCGGTCGGCCGGGCGCTGGGCACACACACCCGCGTGGCGCGGGTGCAGGGCGGCAAGTTGAAGACCAAGCATGAAATCCGGATCGCCGCCGTGTTCCGCGAGGTGCCGCCGGAGTTCCTGCGCATGATCGTCGCCCACGAACTGGCCCACCTCAAGGAAGCCGAGCACGACAAGGCCTTCTACCAGCTGTGCCGGCACATCGAGCCGGATTACCACCAGCTGGAATTCGATCTGCGCGTCTATCTCTGCCATCTTGCTGCCGGCGGTGAGGGTTTGTGGCCGGCGATGTCCGGTTTGCGACATCCGGCCTGACAGGGCAAAAACACAAACCACACAAGCCATTGATTTATTGAACAATAAGCCACTGGCACAGCGATTGCTGAAAGGACTCCGAACAGTTTTCTTGGAGCCCTCATCGTGGAACTTCCAGTCATCAGCAACAACGCACCGGCCGCCGAAGGCGGCGGCTGTTCTTCCAGCGGTTGCGGCACGGCGCCGGACGGCCTGGCCCATCTGCCGGATCACATCCGCGCCAAGGTACAGGATCATCCCTGCTATTCGGAACAGGCGCACCACTACTTTGCTCGCATGCACGTCGCCGTGGCGCCGGCCTGCAACATCCAGTGCAATTACTGCAACCGCAAGTACGATTGCTCGAACGAATCCCGTCCGGGCGTCGTCTCCGAGCTGCTGACGCCGGACCAGGCGATCAAGAAGGTGCTCGCGGTGGCGGCCGAGATCCCGCAGATGACGGTGCTCGGCATCGCCGGACCCGGAGACCCCTTGGCCAATCCGGGCCGCACTTTCGACACTTTCCGCCAGCTCTCCGAGAAGGCCCCGGACATCAAGCTGTGCGTGTCGACCAACGGGCTGTCCCTGCCCGAGCACGTCGACGAAATCGCCAAACACAACATCGACCACGTGACGATCACCATCAACTGTGTCGACCCCGAAGTTGGCGCCAAGATCTATCCATGGATCTATTGGGAGAACAAGCGCATCTTCGGCATCGAAGGCGCGAAGATCCTGATCGAGCAGCAGCAGAAGGGTCTGCAGATGCTGACCGACCGCGGCATCCTGGTGAAGGTCAATTCGGTGCTGATCCCCGGCGTCAATGACCAGCACCTCAAGGAAGTCTCGAAGATCGTCAAGGAAAAGGGCGCCTTCCTGCACAACGTCATGCCGCTGATCGCCGAGGCCGAACACGGCACCTACTACGGCATCATGGGCCAGCCGGAACCGACCCAGGAAATGCTGCAGGAACTGCAGGACGCCTGTGCCGGCGACATGGCGATGATGCGCCACTGCCGCCAATGCCGCGCCGACGCGGTCGGCCTGCTGGGCGAGGATCGCGGCGACGAGTTCACCATGGACAAGATCGACGTCATGGACGTCGATTACGAAGCCGCCATGGTCCGCCGCAAGGCGGTGCATGACTCGATCATCGAGAAGCTGGAAGCTGAACGCGGCGTCGCCAAGCCGAAGCCGACCGACATCCCCGAAGGTTCGCGCCCGGTGCTGATGGCGGTAGCCGGCAAGAACGGCCTGGTTGCCGAGCACTTCGGTCACGCCCGCGAGTTCCTGATCTACGAGGCTTCGCCGGAAGGCGTGCGTTTCATCAGCCACCGCAAGACCGAACTGTACTGCGGCGGCATGGATGCCTGCGGCGACGGCGACGTGGTCGAAGCGGGCGCCAGCGAATCGCTGCTTGATCGCAATATCCGCATTCTCGAAGGTTGCGAGGTCGTGCTCTGCTCCAAGGTCGGTTACGAACCCTGGGCCAAGCTGGAAGCCGCCGGCATCGCGCCGAACGGCGAACATGCGATGGAGCCGATCGAGGAAGCGGTGATGGCGGTGTACAAGGAAATCGCGGCGACCGGCAAATTGCTGCCGCAAGCCGATTCTCTGAAGGTGGCGTAAATGGCACTCCAGATTACCGAATCCTGCGTCAATTGCTGGGCTTGCGTCGATGTCTGTCCGAACGACGCCATCTACCAGCCGGAGCGCGACGAAGCGCCGCATTTCCTGATCAGCGCGGACAAATGCACCGAATGCCTGGGCGACCATGCCGATCCGCAATGCGCGGCGATCTGCCCGATCGAAATGGCGATCGTCAATGAACTCGGTGAATTCCTCAATCCGCCGGGGTCACTGACCGGCATTCCAATCGAAAAGCTGAAGGAATTCGGCTTGTGGCGGGAGGCAGCCTGATGGCGGTCATCACTTTTTACGAAAAACCCGGCTGTAAAGGCAATCTGCGCCAGAAGACGCTGCTTGCCGCCGCCGGTCACACCGTCCAGGCGAAAAGCCTGAAAACCGAGGCCTGGACGGCCGACCGCCTGCTCCAGTTCATCGGCAAGCTGCCGGTCGCGCGCTGGTTCAACCCGGCGGCGCCGGCGATCAAGAGCGGCGAGATCGTGCCCGAGAACATCAGCTTCGAGCACGCGCTGCAGTTGCTGCTGGAGAACCCGCTGCTGATCCGCCGCCCGCTGATGGAAGTCGGCGACGAACGCATGGTCGGTTTCGATCCGGACGCAGTCAACGCCTGGGTCGGACTCAACGGCGTCGAACTGCCGGCAGGCAATATCGAAGCCTGCGTGCACGGGCCGGAGGGCCATGGCAGTTGTGGCAGCCATGAGCACGACGAGGAAGAACATGCCGGTTGCGGGACTCACTGACGGCGCCGTCGAGATTGCACCGGGCGTCCACTGGGTGGGCGCCCTTGACCCGCACCTGCGTTCCTTCGACATCATCCTGAAAACCGCCAACGGCACCAGCTACAACAGCTATGTCGTGCGCGGCGAAAAGGGCGTGGCCGTCATCGACACGGTCAAGGAAAGCTTCGCCGACACCTTCTTCACCCGGCTCGAATCGGTGGCCCGTTACGACGAAATCACCACCATCGTCCTCAACCACCTCGAACCGGATCACAGCGGCGCCCTGCCGGAACTGCTCAAGCGCGCGCCGCAGGCCAAGGTGTACCTGTCCAGCCGCGCGCAGATGATGCTGAAGGCGCTGCTCAAGCCGACCGGCGAAAAGCCGCCCGAATACATTCCGGTCACCACCGACGACGAAGTCGACCTCGGCGGGCGCACCCTGCGTTTCCTGCACACGCCCTACCTGCATTGGCCGGATACCCAATGCACCTACCTGGTCGAGGACGGCATCCTGTTCTCCGGCGACATCTTCGGCTGCCATTTCTGCGACGCCCGGCTGTTCAACGACCGGGTCGGCGATTTCCGTTTTTCCTTCGAGTACTACTACGCGCACATCATGCGCCCCTTCCGCGAGCACGTGCTCGACGCGGTGGCGTTGATTGAGCCGCTCGAACTGAGCACCCTCTGCCCGGCGCACGGCCCCATCCTGCGCCATCAGCCGCGTGATTACCTGCACCGCTACCGCGAACTGGCGACACCGCGGCTGTTCAACGAAGCAAAAAGTGAAAAGACGCTGGTCGTCTTCTACATCTCGGCCTACGGCAACACCCGGCGCATGGCCGAAGCCCTGGCCGCCGGCGCCGAGCGCATTGAAGGCGTGCGCGTCTCGCTGTACGACCTCGAAGGCGGCGAAGACGGCATCTTCACCGACCTGATCGAGGAAGCCGACGGCCTCGCCTTCGGCAGCCCGACGATCAACGCCGATGCGGTCAAGCCGGTGTGGGACGTGCTCTCGTCGCTGACCACGGTCAACGTCAAGGGCAAGCTCGGCGCTGCCTTCGGCTCCTACGGCTGGAGCGGCGAAGCGGTACGGCTGATCGAGGATCGCCTGCGCGGACTCAAGCTGCGGGTCCCGGTCGAAGGCCTGCGCATCAAGCTCGTTCCCGATGCCGGCGAACTCGACGCCTGCCGCGACCTCGGCGAACAACTGGCACGCCACCTGACCGGCCGCCTCGAAACGCGCGTCATCGACATGGCCGAACTGGCCTGAAACAGGAGAAAAAACAATGCCCAAAGCAAAAGTCACCTTCCAGGATATCGGCGTCGCCGTGACCGTTCCCGCCGGCACCCGGCTGATCGAAGTCTCGGAGAAGGTCGGTGCCGGCATCACCTACGGCTGCCGCGAAGGCGAATGCTGCACCTGCCTGACCAAGGTGATCGAAGGCGGCGAAAACCTCGCCCCGCCGAGCGTCCTTGAAGACCAGGTGCTGAAGGACAACATGGCCCCGCGCGGCCACCGCCTGGCCTGCCAGGCCCAGATTCTTGGCGGCGAAATCGTCGTCAAACCCGCATAAGACTAAAAGCACGCCAACCCCAACAGAGAAATCCCAATCAACCCGCTCAACCGGAGAAACCGAACATGGCCCTCATTACTTTCAGCAGTCCGATGCACAAGGACAAAACCGTTTATGCCGTTGCTGGCAGCCACACCCAGACCATCCTGGCGCTGGCCAAGGAACATCACATCCCGATCGACTTCGGTTGCCAGGAAGGCAACTGCGGTACCTGCCTGGTCAAGGTCTCCTCCGTTGAAGGCAAGCGCCGTCCGATGGGCGGCCCGCTCAACGTCCGCGAAGTTGCCGCGCTGCTCGACCTCGGCCACATCACCAAGGCCGAAGTCGAACAGATGTACCTCGACGACATCCCGCCGACCCAGTGGCGCCTGGCTTGCCAGATGATCGTCCGCGACGAGGACATCCTGGTCGAGTATCCGAGCAAGTGATGTCATGAACGGTCCGGATCGCCTGCCCACCCGGGCAATGCTCTTCGCCGGACTGCTGGCCGCGCCGGCAGTCGGTGCGGCGGCATGCGATCCGAATCGCCCGCTGCTCGCCAGCATCGTCGCCGGCCAGGCTGACGGTGCCGGCTGCCTGCCCGCCGACCTCGGCCTGGGCGAAGCCCGTTACGCCAGCCTGCTGGCCGGTTTTTTCCCGGGTCAGACGGTTGACCGCAGGAATACGCCAGCGGTCGATCTGCCCGAATTCGAGGAACTGCAGCGCCTGCTGCTCGACCATCGCGCCGGTCTGCGCGAATCCGAACTGTGGGTCGTCGACATCCTGACCACGGCCTGCGTCGGCATGGACCATCTGTGGCAGGACCTCGGCTTCACCGGGCGCGACGAACTGACCCGCCTGATGCAGGTCAATTTCCCGACGCTGGCCGCGACCAACACCGGCGACATGAAATGGAAGAAATTCCTCTATCGCCAGTTCTGTTCACGGGAAGGCATTTACGTCTGCCCCGCCCCCTCCTGCGGGGTTTGCAAGGATTACGCCAAATGTTTTGGACCGGAGAACTGATCGCCCGCAACGCGCCGGTTCGCCGCCGCGTCACCGCCGAACGCTCGCCGCTGACCGAGCGTGCCGTCGCCGCCTATGTCGGCCTGGCCATCGGCGACGCCCTCGGCGCCACAGTCGAGTTCATGACGCCCAAGGAAATCCGCGCCCACCACGGCGTCCACGACAACATCGTCGGCGGCGGCTGGCTGCGCCTCAAGGCCGGCCAGGTCACCGACGACACGACCATGGCGCTGGCGCTCGGCGAATCCATCCTCGCCGCCGGCCGCGTCGATGCACTGGCCGCCGCCGACGCCTTCGACGCCTGGATGCGCGCCAAGCCGGTGGACATCGGCAACACCGTGCGCCGCAACCTGGTCAGCTTCCGCAGCACGCGCCAGCCGGAAGCCCCGCTGTCCGAGCACGACGCCGGCAACGGCGCGGCGATGCGCGTGCTGCCAGTGGCGCTGGCCTGCTACGGTCAACCGGCATCCTCAGTCCGCGCCGCCAGCCGGGCGCAGGCCCATGTCACGCACCACAACCCGCTGTCCGACGCCACCTGCGAAACCCTGATCTTCATGGTCCAGGACTTCCTCGCCGGCCGCGATGTCATCGACGTCGAACGCGAACGCGCCGACGGCCTGGTCCAGGCCTTCCCGGTCTTCGCCTGGGATCGCAAGCACAGCGAAAATCCCAGCGGTTACGTGGTCGACACGATACAGGCGGTTTTCCAGTCGCTGTTTGCCACCGAATGCTTCGAGGACTGCCTGATCGACATCGTCAACCGGGGCGGCGATGCCGACACCACTGGCGCCATCGCCGGCATGCTGGCCGGCGCCCGTTACGGGCTGGAGGGCATCCCGCGGCGCTGGTTGCGCGGTCTCGACGAACTGACCCGCGTCCGTTGTGAAAAGCAGGCCGAAGCGCTGATCGCGCTGGCGGAAAAGGCTGTCTGACAAGCCTCTCCGGGCGTGGATGACTTTTTCCGGCGGATTGGGTAAATTCGCGCGCCGCTCACACGGGTTACGCCATGGACAACGACATCCAGATTCGCCTGATTCAGGAAGACAACCGCGTTTTTCTCGACATGCCGGATACCCCGGATAACCCCTGCTTTTCCTGCGGGGCCTGTTGCCAGCATTTCCGTGTTTCCTTCTACTGCGGCGAGGTTGCCGGTGGCAGTGGCGGCCTCGTTCCGGCCGAACTGGTGACCATGCTCAACCCGGTGATGGCCTGCATGAAAGGCACCGAAGCCGGCGGCGCCCGCTGCGTTGCCTTGCAGGGCAACATCGGCCAGCCGGGCATTGCCTGCGGCATCTATGCCAACCGGCCGACCCCCTGCCGCGAATTTCCGACCTGGCTCGACGACGGCAGCCCCAACCCGGATTGCCAGCGCCTGCGTGCCACCATCGGCCTGCCGCCGCTGCAACCAGTGGCGCCGACCCCGCCGCACACCAGCGAACCGGTGCAGCTGAGCGACCCGCTCGCCACCCTGAGCGAATGCCTGCCAAGCGCCCCCGCACAGGCGGATACCGACTGTTGCAAACCGTTACTTGAGGGCGAGCCGGCGCCCCCTTATGCTGTGATCCATGAGCTGAACAGACATCAGCCCTGACGGTCGGGTCTCCTCCCCCTCCCCCAAACCGTCCTGAAAGCCTCGTACTCCCCCCGGTGCGAGGCTTTCGCCCTTTCAGGTGGGCAGCAGCGCCGAGGCCAGGGTTTTCAGGGCGGCCAGCGGCGGCGCTTCGCGCAGGCTGATCATGCCGGTCGGTACCCGGGCGATTTCCGGCGGCACCGTTTCCACGACCAGATCGTCGGCGTGCAGCGACTGCTCGACCACCCGGCGCGGCATCAGCGTCCAGCCGAGGCCGACCGAAACGCAGCCGAGAATGCCTTCGAGCGTGCCAAATTCCATCGCATCGCTCAGCGTATGTCCCTGGCTGCGCTGCCAGGCCTGCGCCCGGGCCCGGTAGGCACAGCCCTCGCGGAACAGGATCAGGGGCTGCTGCAGCGGATCGCTGCCGGCGGCATGCACCTGTACCAGTTCCTCGACCACCAGTTCCTCGAACTGCAGATCGGGATCGACCACCGGTCCGGCAATGAAGGCGCAGTCGAGCTTGTGCTGGCGAACTTTGTCGGCCAGCGCCGCACTGGTGTCGGTAAACACCCGCAGCTCCATGCCCGGATGGCTGGCCCGCACCGCCTTCAGCGCGCGCGGCAGATGCAGGGCGGCAAAGGTTTCCATGGCGCCGATACGCAACTCGCCGGTGCTCTCGCCGACCTGGCGCACCGCCGCCGTCGTCTGCCGCTCCAGCATCAGCATGCGCCGGGTGTAGTCAAGCAGCACGCGGCCCGGCGGTGCCAGTTCCAGCCCGCGTCCCTTGCGGAAGAACAGCTCGGCACCGAGCTCTTCTTCCAGCCGGCGGATGCGTGCGGTGACGTTGGATTGCACCGTGTTCAGTTTGCGCGACGCCGCCAGGATGCCGCCTTCCTCGACCACCGCCTGAAAGGTTCTGAGCGCGACCAGTTCCATAATCATCTCCAATAACGAACGATTAGTTCTTGATAAATCAATTGTTGAGATAGCTTAGCCCGTTTATCGTTGTCGCACCAACAGGAGACAACAATGAACGAACAACGAGAACGGCTCAAGGTACTGGGCGCGGGGATTTTCAGCCTGCTGCTGGCGATGGGCGTCGCCCGCTTCGCCTACACGCCACTGCTGCCGCTGATGCAGCAGCAGGCCGGCCTGGGCATCGCCGACGCCGGCTGGCTGGCAGCGATCAATTACGGTGGTTACCTGAGCGGCGCCCTGCTCGCCTCGCTGGTCAGCGACCTGGTGCTCAAGGACAAGCTGTACCGGATCGGCATGGTCCTGGCCATCGCCAGTACGGCAATGATGGGGCTGAGCACCGATCCAACAGTGTGGGCAATATCCCGCTTCGTCGCCGGCCTGAGCAGCGCGGCGGCGATGCTGTTCGGCACCGGGCTGATCCTCAACTGGCTGATCCGCCACCAGCATCGCAGCGAACTGGGCATCCACTTCGCCGGCATCGGGCTCGGCATTGCCGGCTGTGCCGCTGCCGTGGCGTTGATGCAGCACTGGCTGGACTGGCGCGAGCAGTGGTTCGCGCTGACCGCCCTCGGCTGCCTGCTCGCCATCCCGGCGCTGCGCTGGCTGCCGGCGCCGGACACCAGCGGCCTGACCCGCAGCGGCGAGAAGCTCGAAGACAACCCACCGTCGCCGCTATTCATGCGCCTGTTCATGGCCGCCTATTTCTGCGCCGGGGTCGGCTACGTGGTCAGCGCCACCTTCATCGTCGCCATCGTCGACCGCCTGCCCGGCATGGCCGGCCAGGGCACGCTGGTCTTCCTCGCGCTCGGCGTCGGCGCCGCACCGGCCTGCATCGTCTGGGACCTGATCGCGCGGCGCGTCGGCGACCTCAACGCACTGATCGCAGCCGCCGTGCTGCAGATCGCCGGCATCCTGCTACCACTGGCCGGCGGCCTGCCGGCGGCGCTGGCCGGAGCAATGCTGTTCGGCGGCACCTTCATCGGCATGGTCAGCCTGGTGCTGACCATGGCCGGGCGCTACTACCCGACCCGCCCGGCCAAGATGATGGGCAAGATGACTGTTTCCTACGGCGTCGCCCAGATCCTGGCGCCGGCCATCACCGGCTGGCTGGCCGCCAGCCGTGCCGGCGACTACGCGGTCGGCCTCTACCTGGCGGCCGGGGTGATGCTGGTCGGCAGCGTGCTGTTGCTGGTGCTGAAGGTGGTTCAGCGGCGCGAGGCCATGGCCGACGCGCCGCTGGCCAGCGTCCTGCAGCCTTGACTGGCCTTCAGCGTTGGCACTCGGCAACCAGTTCGGGAATACGCCCGGCCGGTAAGGCCGGGCTGCAGTAGAAGCCCTGGTATTCGTCGCATTTGTGCCGCCTCAGGAAGTCGAGCTGCTCCTCGGTCTCGACCCCTTCGGCAATGACCTTGTGCTCCAGTTCGGCCGCAATCCCGATCACCATACGGACAATGGCCGCATCGTTGGTGTTGTGTTCGAGATCGCGAACAAAAGCGCGGTCGATCTTGATCTTGTCGATGGGGAAACGCTTGAGGTAGGACAAGCTGGAGTAGCCGGTGCCGAAATCGTCGATCGACAGGCTGACGCCGATTTCCTTCAAGGCCTGCATCAACTGGATGACCCGCTCCGGGTCCTCGACGATGACGCTCTCGGTGATTTCCAGTTCGAGATAACGCGCTTCCAGCCCGGACATCTCTAGCGCATTCTTGACCATCGCGACGATGTCGACCCCGTGAAACTGCACGGCGGAAAGATTGACCGCCACCACCTTCGGCGGCATCCCGGCATCCTGCCAGGCCTTGTTCTGGCGACAGGCTTCTTCCAGCACCCAGACACCGATCGGCAGGATCAGGCGACTTTCCTCGGCAATCGGAATGAACTTGACCGGTGAGACCATGCCAAGCTCGGGATGAAACCAGCGCAACAGGCTTTCAAAACCGACGATCTCGCCGCTCGTCAGATCGACTTGCGGCTGATAGTGCAATTCCAGTTCACCGCGATTCAGCGCACCACGCAACTCGCTTTCCAGTCGCAGCCGCTCGGCCATGCGCACGTTCATGTCGGCGGCAAAGAAACGGAAACGGTTCTGGCCGGTCGACGCGCGAGCGTGATGCAAGGCGGCATCGGCATTGCGCAGCAGCGTGGAAACGTCGGCACCATCTTCGAACAGGCTGCAGATCCCCGCACAGGCTGTCAGGACCACATCGCTGCCTTCGATGGCAACCGGCCGCGCCAGGTTGTCCAACAATTTGCGGGCAACCACTTCGGCAGTTTTCGGGTTGTTGCCTTGCAGCACCAGAACACCGAACTGGTCGCCACCGAGACGACCAAGCGCATCGCCATCGCGCAGCGAGCGACTCAGGCGCGCGCCCATCCGGCGCAATACGGCGTCACCGGCAGCATGCCCAAAGGCATCATTGATGCGGCTGAGCTGGTCATCGAGATCGATGATGATCAAAATCCCCTGTCTGCCGGCGGCCAGCCATTCCCCCATCAGGCGGGCAAAGCCCTGCCGGTTCGGCAGTTCGGTCAGTTGGTCGAAATGCGTCAGCGACTCGATGCGCGCCTCGGCGGCCTTGCGCTCGCTCAGGTCGGCGACGAATACCGACCAGTTGACCAGTTCACCGGCGTCGTTATGGATCGCGCTGATGTTGCAACTGATCGGCAGAGGACTGCCATCCTTGCGCATCGCCCGTAACTCACCCTGCCAGCGCCCCTGCTCCTCAAGCATATGAACAATGCTCTCCAGCTTCGCGGCATCCTCGAAACTCTCGACGATGAAACGTGGCAAGCGCCCCTGCATGTCGGCCAGTTCATAGCCACTCATCTTGGTGACGGCCTGATTCAGCGTCAGCACACGACGCTCCTTGTCGAGAATCAGCACGGCGTCACTGGCATGATCGAAGAAGTGCGTGATCAGGCGCTGGCGCTCCTCGGCTTCGAAACGCTCGCTCATGTCCCAGGCAACGCCAGCCAGGCCGCAGGCCTCACCGGCATCACCATAGACCGGAACGCGCAGGAACTCGAACGGCCGCAACTCTCCCTTCAACTGCAACCAGACCAGTTGACGCACCGGCGCCCCCTTGCGATAGACCTCAAGCTGGCCTTCGCGCAACCGCCGTGCTTCTTCGGCGGAAAACAGATCATGCACCGTGCTGCCGACGACCGCCTCCATCGGTAGGCCCCGCTGGCGACAAAAAGCCTCGTTGACTGCCAGGAAGCGCCCGTCGTTATCAAGCAACCAGGCCGGATCGGGAATGGAGTCGAGCAATGCCCGGCCCTGACGGGTTTTCTCGGTATAGGCGCGACTCATCTTTTCGGCCAGCGCCTCGGCCTGGCGATAACCGCGACGCCACGAACGCATCAAGGCGATCAGGGCAAGCAGCAGAACCGTACCGAGTACCGCGTAGATCAACGCCCGACGCTGCCATTCGCGCAGGACTTCCTGCTCGGCCAGACCGACGGTGAAAATGAAGGGAAAACCTTCGACCACACGATAGGCAAACACCCGGGACTCGCCATCAAGCTCACCGATACGCCGGAAACTGCCGGCGACCTCGCCGGCCTGCAGGCGCTCCGGAATCACGCTGTTGTCCAGGCGTCGTATCTGCTGTCCCGGAATTCCCGGCCAGCGGGCGAACAGTTCGAGATCCCGGCTCCACAGGGCGACGATGCCGTGCTTCCCGATATCCAGTGACTGGTAATAGCGTTCGAAATAGTCGGCACGCAAGGCCCCTAGAATGATGCCGGCAAACTGCCCATCACAATCCTCGAGGCGCCGGGCAAAAACGATCACTACATCGCCCGTCACCCGCGAAACGATGGGCGGCGAAATGACCAATCCGGCGTCGGGATCATCGCGCAGGCGCATGAAATACGGACGGTCGGCAATATTGGCTGCGGCCAGGACGCCGCTCGCATCGTAGAGATAACGGCCTTCCGGATCGGCCACCCGGAAACTATGCACTTCGGGAAAATGTTGCTGGTAGCGCTGCAGCTCGTATTCGATAACGGCACGCGACTGACGGTCCGCCACAGCATGCTGGAAACGTTCAACAAAATCGGAAAGGTAATGATCGATCTGACGGGCCGAGCCCTGGAAATGGCCTTCAAGCAGCCTGGTCAGCGTGCCACCCTGTTGTTCTGCCGCCAGTAACTCCCGCTCGCGTGACTGCTGGAGATCGAGTCCAACCCAAGCGAACATTCCGAGAAAAACAGCCGTGACGAACAAGGTCCCGACACGCAACGACCATTTGGCTGCCATTATTTCCCCCTGCAATCTGTTAAATTTTTTTTGCAGTCTAGCATGTGACTTACATGTCTAAACCTCATCAGCGCAGGAAAGAAGGGACGGTTTAGCTCAAGGCAGCATTCGCTTGAGAGATGCTGCCAGCGCGGCATCCATGGTTGCCAGATGGGTAGCGAACCAGGCGGGCAGGCCGCGCGCGTAATCGCGGGCCGACTTCAGGCGACCGGCGGCGACGCCACGACCGAAGTGCGCCAGTTCGCCAAGCACGCGCAGATGCTCGCTGTTGTGCTCGCCGATGGCGGGAAAGCGGCAGGTTTTCATCAGCTTGCCTTCGTGCTCGAAGTGCGCCCGGGTGTGTTCAGCCAATTGCTTGAACAGGGCGGGAAATTCGTCGTCCGAAGCCGTCTGCAAGGCATCGGCCAGGACAACGAATTCCTGATGGGTGGCATCCATGTCCGCCACCCCGAGCGCCATACGCTCATCCCAGGGCATCAGATGGCGCCGTGGTTTTCGCGCTTGTTGGCATTGGTCTTGCCGAGTGCTTCCTCAATTGCCACTTCCGGGCATTTGAAGTCATGGCTCTTGAGCTCCTCGTACACCTTGACCACCTTGTCGGCAGCGCCCATGCCCTTGAAATCGCCCTTTTCGAGACCAAGGACTTCGCACAGTTCGGTCCACACCATGCCCTGAACCATGGGAATGAAGACGACCGGTGCGCCATTCACGGTGTAGACGAAGGGATTGTCGATATTGACGGTGTACAGCACGACCAGGCTGCCCGGCTTGATATCGGCACCGTATTTATCCATTAGCGCGGGGAAGAATTGCAGCTCGTCGATGGAACCGACCAGCAGCTTGAGTTCCTCGCCGGCGGTGAGAAGGATGGCCTGTTTCAGGACTTCGACCGGCGGCTTGCGGCGGCCCTGGGCATCGGCAACTTCGCCTTCCTTCAAGATCAGTTCGCCACGGTAGGCGACCCAGCCGGCTTCACTGGCGGCTTCCTTGAAATTGGCGTTGAAAAACAGCGATTCGTAACGATCCATCAGCATTTTGCTTTTTCCTTCCCTGAGTTGAAATATTGTTGGCAGCAGCTAGTTAGCAATTTTCTTGCCTTCGCTGGAACCCACCAACCACGCGGAATCGGCACAATGCGCGAAGCCGAATGTCGGATTCCGGACAAAGCGGATGTCGGCATTCCTGGAATATCCCGGCGACAAATCCATAAGAGAAAGCGCATAATCCATTTCAATAGAATTCGAATAGCAAACAGATCGGCTTTTCCATGAAACGCTGCGCCTGGCTCCCACTCCTGATGACCCTCAGTCTGGCTGGAACGCCAGCGGCCTACGCCGAAACGGCGAGCAACGAGACGTTCTGGTCAGCACTCGAAATCAAGGGTTTTGGTACGCTGGGTCTTGCCCGTTCCGACGAAGACAGGACGGAGTACGTTCGCGACCTGTCGCAACCAGATGGTCTGGGGCGACACTGGAGCGGCAAGATCGATTCCATCCTCGGCCTGCAGACCAATCTGCGGCTGAACGCCAGGACAGAAGCCGTCGTTCAGGGCATTGCCCGTTATCGTTACGACGGCAGCTGGCGCCCCGAACTGAGCTGGGCTTTCCTGCGCCACGACATTTCGCCGGATTTCACCGTGCGCCTCGGTCGCATGGGTACCGAGTTCTACCTGCAGGCCGACTCTCGGATGATCGGCTACGCCAACCTGACGGTGCGTCCTCCCGCCGATTATTTCGGGCCCATCGTCGTTTCCTGGTTTGACGGCATCGATGCCAGCCTGACCACCGATACCGGCAGCGGCCTGCTGCGCGGCAAGCTGTTCGCCGGCTGGGCAGCGGAGAAAACCCCCTTCGTCGAGCCTCACACCTGGGACTTGCGCGGCTCGCGCATGCTTGGCGGGCATCTCGACTATCTCAACGGCCCTTGGCAATTGCGCGTCGGACGCTCGCAGATCCGCTTCAAGCATCAGCAACCACTGCGAGAGGTCGCCGGCTTCGACATCCTGGCTGCGGCCCCGGAGCTTTCAGTCGTCGGTCGCACGGCCACCTACGACTCCGTGGGTCTCGCCTACGACGAGGGGCGCTTTCAGGCCCAGGGCCAGATCAGCCGGATTCGCTACGACACGGCCGCCTATGAGGACACCCATGCCGGCTATCTGACCCTCGCCTACCGGATCGGCCAGACCACGCCCTATATCGGTTATTCGCGCACCCGCTCGACGGCGGCCCGGCTGACCACGCCGATGGCACCGGCACTGGCCACCGCGGTCCGCGACTTCATCGCCGAAACCCACGCCGACCAAGCTACCCTGACTCTTGGCACCCGCTGGGACCTGAGGCAGAACATGGCGCTCAAGGCCCAGATCGACATGGTGCGCGGAAAATCCGACTCGCGTTTCCCGCAACGGAATACCCAGCGTGACTGGGACGGCCGGCTGAACGTGTTCAGCCTGACGCTGGACTTCGTTTTCTGAGCACCACGATCATGTTGCGCGCACTCATCGCCCTCCTGATCCTGTCGGTCCACCTTGCTGTGCAGGCGGAACCGGTCGTCGTGATGCGCGCTCAGACGGCGGAAACCCTCAGCCACGAAGCCGTGACCAACATCTTCATGGGCCGTTTCCGCGCACTGCCATCGGGCACGCCAGCACAACCAATCGACCAGCCGCGGGATTCCCCCTTGCGCGCCCAGTTCTATCAACGTCTGGTCAACAAGGACCAGACCAGCATAAACGCCTACTGGAGCCGACTGCACTTCTCCGGCAAGGCGAGTCCGCCGCTGCAGACCGCCAGTGAAGACGAGGTCATCCGCCAGGTGCTGCGCCAGCCCGGGGGCATAGCCTATGTCAGGCGCGCCCAGGTCGATAGCCGGCTGCGCATCGTGTTCGAGCTTCCACCCTAGGTCTGCCGATGAAAACCGCATTCGTCCGCGACGGCATCCTGCTCCGTTCCATCCTGGTCACCATCCTGGCCTTCTGCCTGGTCGGCGTGGTTACTGTGGCCTATACCATGCAATCGGCGCGCACCCAGGCTGAGGCCCACACTCGCGAACGCATCGAGCAGTTGCTCGACACTGTCCAGAGCACCTTGCAGGTTGCCGGCTTCGTCAAGGACAGGGAACTGGCCCGCGAGGTTGCCCAGGGGCTGCTCAGCAACCCGGTGGTCCTGCGCGTCACCATCCGCGAAAACGGAAACCTGCTGGCCGATCTGGTGCGCGGCGGCCAGCCGCCATCCGGCGAGATACAGGCCGGCAATCTGGTCCGCGACATCCACTCGCCTTTCGTCGGCGGCGAAGTCATCGGCGAGATACGACTGACCCCCGACCCGGACGTCATCGAACGACACATCCGGACCGAAGTCATTGACCGGACCTGGCAACTGGTCTGGCAACTGGCGCTGATCTCGGGCGTCATGGTGGTCACCCTGCTGGCTTTCGTGATTCACCCGATCAGCGCCATTTCCCGCGAACTGCACCGGATGAGCCCGACGGCCGGCGACCGGCTGAAAATCCCGCCCGGCCACGCCAAGACCGAGATCGGTCGACTGGTCACCGACGTCAATGCACTGGCCGGCGACCTGGTCCGTGCCCTCGACGAAGAGCATGCCCTGCGCTTGCAGCAGGAACTGGACGAACAGAAGTACCACGCCATCTTCGAAAATGCCGAGAGCGGCATTTTCCTGGTCAGGCGCAATGGCCGCGTCGCCTCCTGGAATCCGGCACTGGCGCGCCTGCTGGGTATTGCCCGCGCCGACAAGTTCACCGGCGAACTACTACTGCTCGACCTGCCCTGGTCCGAACCGACCGCCATCGGCATGTTGATCGAACGGGTGTTCGTCACCGGCGAGGCAGCCGAGCGCGACCTGATGCTGCAACGCCAGGACCGCACGCACTTCTGGCTCAACATCATGCTCAGCCCGGTTGGCGACGATCTCCTGCAAGGCGTCGCGCATGATGTCTCGGCGCTCAAGGAGGCCGAAGCGGAAGCGAGACGGCAGGCGATGACCGATCCGCTGACCGGGCTGGCCAACCGCGCCAGCCTGGAACATCTGCTGGGCACGCGGATTCGCCAGCATTTCCAGCAGGCCACCCCCTGCTTCACCTTGCTGCATGTCGATCTCGACAAATTCCGGCAGATCACCGAAGGCATCGGCGTGCCGGCTGGCGACGAAATCCTGCGCGTGGTCGCTGCCCGCCTGGGCGCCCAGGTCAAGGGCAACGACACACTGGCCCGGCTGTCCGGCGACATCTTTGCCGTGGTTTTGCAGAATCTCGGCGACGACGAGACCATCGGCAAGGTGGTCGAGCGTCTGATGCTCAGCCTGCGCCAGCCCTACCTGCTCGACGGCTCGCCGATCCAGCTGACCGCCAGCATCGGCATCACCCTGTTCCCGCACGATGCGACCGACGCCCCCAGCCTGTTGCGCAATGCCGAACTGGCCTGCGACAAGGCCAAGAACGCCGGTGGCAACCAGCCAGCCTTTTTCGCGCCGAACCTGGCCGAGGCCGCCGAGCAACGGCGACACCTGGAAAACGATCTGCGTCTGGCAGTCGCCGGCGGGCAATTCGAACTTTACTGCCAGCCCATCGCCGACCTGGCCAGCCGTCGCGTCACCGGCGCCGAGGGCTTGATTCGCTGGCGCCACCCGGAACGCGGCCTGGTGCCACCCGACCGTTTCATCCCGATTGCCGAGCAGACCGGCCTGATCAACGAAATCGGCCTGTGGGTCATCGAGACCGCCTGCCGCCAGTTGGCCGAATGGCGGGCAGCGGACATTCCCTGCTACCTGTCGGTCAACGTTTCCGGTCGCCAGATTCCCAATGGGCTACCGCCGGCGGCCATTGCCGAGGCCATGCAACGCCACGGCGTATCGCCGGCAAGCCTGGTTCTGGAAATCACCGAGGGCGTCCTGCTCAACAACATTGCCGAAGCCCAGGCCTGGCTGCAGGCGATCAAGCAGCTCGGGCTGCGCGTTTACCTCGACGATTTCGGCACCGGCTATTCGTCGCTCTCCTATCTCAAGCGCTTCCCGCTCGATACGCTGAAGATCGACCGCTCCTTCGTCCAGGACATGCAGGTCGGCAACAGTGAATACTCACTGGTCGAAGCCATCGTCGCCATGGCCCGCAGCCTGGGGCTCAAGGTTGTGGCCGAAGGCGTGGAAACCACGGAACAATTGGGCATGCTGGCCCGCATGGGCTGCCATCACGCTCAGGGCTATCATCTGGCCCGCCCGCTACCGCCGGCGGAATTTTCCGAAGCACGGCAGGAAATCGACCGCCGGCTGGCGCAGACCGAGCCAGTGAGCTGATTCAGGCCGGCACCGCTGCGCCGATGAATTCGAAGATGTCGCCGTCGATGATCTCCAGCCCGATCTTCTTGCAGTAGCGCTGCTCCTTGGCCGTCGGCTCGGGAATGAACACCCAGCCGGCCGGCTGGGCGGCGGAGTAGATCATGTCGGCCATGACCATGCGTTCGGTGTCGCGGTTCAGGCGCATGCCCATCAGCAGGTACTGCTTGCCCTTACGCAACTCCTTGACCTCGGGCGGAATCGAGAAACCGCCCATCAGCTCGGTGATGAAGTCGACGTAGTCGGCATCCGAGGCGATGTAGTCGCCTTCCGGCAAGGGCGTGCCCATGGGCTTGAACAGGATGGGCCGGCTCGGCGGGATCTGTTCGACCCGCTGGTAGCGGCTGCCGTCCCAGGAAAATATCTTGTAGCGGAAGGCCGTCCCGGCGATGCGGGCGATGCCTACGATCAGGGTATGCGGCACCCCGGCGTAGGAGGCCTGTAGCTGGGTGTCGCGATTGATATCGATGACGTAGGCCGGCGCAATCGTCTTCAGCCAGTCATGCACGGCCGCCCGCGTCCATTGGGTGTCGCCATAGGTCTTGTTCAGGAAGCGGGTGACGGCGCTGCGTCCCCGCTTGAGTTCGACATTCATCGCTGCCCGGGGGAATTCGTACATCAGCTTGGGCGCCATCGGCTTGCCACCGTTCATGGCGATGATCAGGGAGTCGCTGTCGGCGGGAATCGGCGCACCGCTGGCGGCATCCCTGACATCGGCGAGCACGCCCGGGCCAAGATAAGGAACGATACTGCCGTCGCGCAGGCCGGCCAGCAATTTTTCACGCAGTTCGGGAGTCATGTTTTTTCTCTTGAGTTGGGTCGATCACCGTCAATGCAAAATCCAGGCCCATCCGTTATCGACCATATACCGTCAATTGCGTATTCCCCCGTTGCAACATGTCGGATTTACGACAGGGAAGAGCGTTAGACAAACCACAGGCATAAGTGCAAACTAGGCAAAAATCTGTTAATGACCAACAATTAACAAAAACAACAGGCGGAGCAAAACCCTAATGGCGAACGAATCCCGTCCCACCATCCTGGTCGTCGACGACACACCGGATAATCTGGCCGTCGTCGGCGGCATACTGGGCAGCGAATACCGCGTCCGGGTTGCCAACTCTGGCGAGCGCGCCCTGCATGTCGCCAACAGCGACCCGCGCCCGGAACTGATCCTGCTCGACATCATGATGCCCGGCATGGACGGCTACGAAACCCTGCGCCGCCTGCGCGAAGACCCGGCCACCCGCAACATCCCGGTCATCTTCGTCACCGCCATGGACGCCGACAACGACGAGGCCGTCGGTTTGCAGATGGGCGCCGTCGATTACGTGACCAAGCCGATCCGGCCGGCCATCCTGCTCGCCCGCATCCGCACCCGCCTCGAACTGCAGGCCGCCCGTGACCACCTGGCGCGCCAGAACGAAATCCTCGAAGCCCGCGTCGCCAAGCGCACGCGCGAAGTCGAACTGATCAAGGATGTCGGCATGCACGCGCTGGCCACGCTGGCCGAAAAGCGTGACAACGAGACCGGCAACCACCTGCTGCGCACACGCGGTTACATCGAGGTGCTGATGGCCGATCTGGCGCAACGCCCCGAATTCGCCGAACTGACGCCGCTGCGCCAGAAGCTGATTGCCAAGGCGGCGCCGCTGCACGACATCGGCAAGGTCGGCATTCCCGACGCCATCCTGCTCAAGCCCGGCCGCCTGACGCCGGAAGAGTTCGAGATCATGAAGACGCACGCCCGCATCGGCGCCGATGCGCTCGACGAAGCCATCACCCGCGTGCTTACCGACCGCCAGCAGAATCAGCCGGCTGAAGAGGATCGCTATTCGCTCGACTTTCTCGAAGCCGCGCGCGAGATCGCCGGCGGGCATCACGAAAAATGGGACGGCAGCGGCTATCCGCTCGGCCTCCAGGGCGACGAGATTCCCCTGTCAGCCCGCCTGATGGCCCTGGCCGATGTTTTCGACGCGCTGATTTCCAAACGGCACTACAAGGTCGCCTTCCCGCTCGAGGAAGCCATCCGCATCATCGTCGACGGCCGGGGCAAGCACTTCGACCCGCGCATCGTCGACTGCTTCCTGCAACGCATCGAAGACTTCACCAGCATCGCCGACCGCTATGCCGATCATCCCGACGAAGCCGGAAAGGAAAACCCATGAACGCACGCCGCCTGCTGTTGGCCGCACTGGCCTGCCTGCCCACCCTCGCCTTTGCCCAGGCCACCCCTGAAAACGGCAAGAAGGCGTTCACCGAAGTCATGGCCACCCGCGCCACCCTCGACCAGCTGCGTGCCGGCGGTCATGTGCTGTACATCCGCCATGGCAATACCGACAACAGCCGTGCCGACCGTTTCCCCAACGTCGACCTCAACGACTGCGAGACGCAACGCATCCTCAACGATGACGGCCGCAAGCTGATGCGCGATATCGGCAAGCAGTTGCGCGAGGCGAAGATTCCGGTCGGCGAGATTCTCGCCAGCCCGATGTGCCGCACCCGCGAATCGGCCAACCTGATGTTCGGCGAACGCTTTACGGTCAGCGAACCGCTGATGTATTCGGCCAACATGACCAGCGAAGAAAAAAAGCCGCGCCTGGCCGCGCTCGCCCGTATCCTGCGCGACCCGGTCGCCGCCGGCAGCAACCGGGTACTGGTCGCCCACGCCCCCAACCTCGCCGACCTGATCGGATTCTTCGTCAAACCCGAAGGCACGGTCGTGATCTTTGCCCAGCGCGGTGACGCCGGTTACGAATACGTCGCCAGCATTCCGCCGGGGCTGTGGCCGCAACTGCTGCGCTGACCCCGATGCTGCTGCGTCGCCTGCAATTCCTGCTGCTGTTCTTCATGCCCGTGGTGCTGGGCATCGCCACGGCATTCCTGTTTGGCTGGCAGACGCTGACGCAGTATGAAGACGACAACCGCCGCCAGGCCGACGCCCACGCCGGCGACCTGCGCGTCCAGGCCGATGCCGGCCGCCTGGCGCTCGACATGCAGAGAATCCAGGGCCTGCTCATCGATCTGCTGGGCGAAGCCCGTGCCGGCAAGACCAGCGAAGGCAGGGCCTACGAGGTCCATACCCAAGTCGTCGATGCCCTGGCCACGATTGAAAGACGGTTGGCCACGCTGCAAGGTGATAACCCGCACCCTGAGCTGGAGGAAGCATTCAAGCGCGCCCACGGCGCCTTTCTCGACTACCGGGCACAGGCGATTTCGACCACCGACATCGTCAGCATCGACCCGACCGTGGCCGGCACACACGTGGAAAACGCCTACGTCTTCTACATGAAATTCGCGACCCAGATGCACGAACTGGCCGCCAACCTCAGCCAGGCGTCGCTGGAGCGCATGGCCATTGCCCAGCAGCAGCGCCAGGAAAGCATGGCGCGCGCAGCCAGCACTTCCTGGTTGCTGTTCTTGCTGATGGTCCTTTTCTGGCTGGCCGTCGTCTGGGCCACCGCCCGCTACATGGCGATTGTCGCCACCGCCCTCAAGCGCCTGGGCGAGGGCGGTACGCTGGAAGCCGGTGATGTCGGCGAGTTGCGCCAGGTCAAGGGCTTCTTCCTCAAGGATTTGTCACAGGCGGTCATGGCCTTCGGCGACAGTCTGCGCGGCCGGGCGCAAGCCGAGGCCGGCCTGCGCCAGGAACGCCAGCAACTGACGCTGTTGCTGCACAGCATGCCCGACCTGATCTGGTTCAAGGATGCCGACGGCCGCTATCAACGCTGCAACCCGCGTTTCGAACGCTTCGCCGGGCGCACTGAGGCTGAAATCGTCGGCAAGACCGACCTCGAACTGTTTCCCGAGGAAGACGCCCAGCGCTATCGCAAGCTCGACCGGATCGCCATCGACGCCGGCTACCCGGTCGCCCATCAGGAATGGCGCCAGTTCCACGACGGCCACCGCGAACTGCAGACCATCCACAAGGTAGCAGTGCGCGACGAAAACGGTTTTCTCTACGGCATCCTCGGCGTCGGTCGCGACATCACCGCCGAACACCTGGCCGAGGAGGAGGTCTTTGCCAGCCAGAAAGTCCTGGCCCGCACCCAGGCGATTGCCCGGATCGGCAGCTGGAGTTTCGATTTTTCCGGCAATCGCCTGAGCGGTTCGGCCGAGGCGGCCAGCATCATGGGCTTGCCGCTGCAGGGCGGCATCGCCCCGCAGGATTTCTTCGCCGCCATCGACGCCGCCGACCGCGAACGGGTCAGGGAAAACTGGCAGCAGGCCGTGCATCACGGCATTTTCGACGTCGAACACCGGATCACCGCCGGCGACCGCAACAAGTGGGTCCGCCAGCGCGCCGAGATCGAATTCGACGAAAACGGCAAGGCCCGCCGGGCCAACGGCATGGTCCAGGACATCACGTCGATCAAGATCGCCACCGAGGCGCTGCGCCGTCGCGAAGAACTGTTCTCGACCATCGTCGGCCAGGCCGAACACGGCATCCTGCTGATCGACATCAAGCGCATGGGCTTCGTCGAGTTCAACGACGCCGCCTGCCGCCACCTTGGCTACAGCCGCGAGGAGTTCGCCGACCTCGACCTGTATGCGATCCAGACCGATGCCGGCAAGCGCACCGAGGTCGATGACGACATCCGCCAGGTACTCAAGGACGGCAACGCCTCGTTCGAGAGAAGTTACCGTTGCAAGGACGGCTCGAGCCGCATCTTCTCGCTGTCGGTCAAGGCCATCCATCTCGACGACACGCCGCAGGCCGCCATCGTCTGGAGCGACATCACCGAGCGCAAGCAGGCAGAAGAAGACCTCGAACGCTACCGCAACCATCTCGAGGAACTGGTCACCGCCCGTACCGTCGAACTGGCTGAAGCGCGCGATGCCGCGCAGGCGGCCAGCCGCTCCAAGAGTTCCTTCCTGGCCAACATGAGCCACGAAATCCGCACCCCGATGAACGCCATCATCGGCCTCACCCACATGCTCCGCCGCGAAATCGGCGATCAACGCCAGGCCCAGCAACTCGACAAGGTGGCCGGTGCCGCCACCCACCTGCTCGGCATCATCAACGACATCCTCGACTTCTCGAAGATCGAGGCCGGCAAGATGTCGCTCGAACCCACCGATTTCGACGTCGACCGCGTCATCGGCGACGTGTGCACGCTGGTCAGCGAAAAGGTCCAGGCCAAGGGCCTCGAACTGGTCGCCGACATTTCCTCGCTGCCCCCCGCCCTGCACGGCGACGGTCTCCGGCTCGGCCAGATCCTGATCAATTTCCTGAGTAATGCCGTCAAGTTCACCGAGCGCGGCAGCATCGTCGTGCGCGGCAGCATCCTCGACGAAACCCCGGAAGACCTGCTGATCCGACTCGAAGTCCAGGACAGCGGGATCGGCATGAACGAGGAGCAGCTATCGCGCCTGTTCCGGGCCTTCGAACAGGCCGACGCCTCGACCACCCGACGCTACGGGGGCACCGGCCTGGGGCTGGCGATCACCCGCCGCCTGGTCGACCTGATGGGCGGCAAGCTCGGCGTCAACAGCACGCCGGGCCAGGGCAGCACCTTCTGGATCGAACTGCCGTTCGGCAAGGTGGCCGGCTTCAATCACCGCAGCAACGCCGACATCCTGCCGCCCGGCACGCGCGCGCTGGTCGTCGATGACATCGAGGACGCGCGCATCTCGATGGCCGCAGTGCTCAGCGAACTGGGTGCCCGCCCCGACTGCCTGGCCAGCGGCAACGAAGCCCTGGCCCGCCTGCAGGCAGCCGAAGCCGAGGGCGACCCCTACGGCCTGCTGCTGCTCGACTGGCAGATGCCTGGCCTCGACGGCATCGAGGTCGGCCGGCGCATCCAGGCCGGGCAACTGGCCAAGGCACCGAAAACCTTCCTCGTCAGCGGCACCCTGGGCGCGCCACGCGACGACATGAGCAGCCTGGGTTTTGCCGGTTTCATTCCGAAGCCGCTGACCCCGTCGAGCCTGCTGGTTGCCCTCGAACGCCTGGAGGATCGCCTCGATCAGAAGCATCACCGCCAGCGCGTCGGCGACAGCAGCGACGACATGACCCTGCTGCGCAGCCAGCTCGAGGGCTACCATGTGCTGCTCGCCGAGGACAATCTGCTCAATCAGGAGGTCGCGCTCGACATGCTGCGCCAGGTCAATCTGCGCGTCGATGTCGCCGACGACGGCTGCCAGGCCGTGGACATGGCCGGCAAGACGGCCTACGACCTGATCCTGCTCGACGTCCAGATGCCGAACATGGACGGTCTCGAAGCCGCCCGCCGCATCCGCCAGCTTCCCGGCCACGAAAGCATCCCGATCCTGGCGATGACCGCCAACGCCTTCGACGAAGACCGCGAGACCACCCGCGCCGCCGGCATGAACGAACACATTGCCAAACCGGTCGAGCCGGCCGTCCTGTACACCGCGCTGTTGCGCTGGCTGAAAGGCGGCGACACCGGGCGCGCCGCCGGCCTGCCGGCACCGGCCGCCGGCGACGAAGTCTGCCAGGGTCTGAGCAGCCTGCCCGGGCTCGACTGCAAGCTCGGCCTGCGCTCGACACTCGGCCAGAGCGAGCGCCTGTGGCGCCTGCTCGACCAGTTCTGCGGCACACACCGCGACGACGGCCACCGCATTGAGCAGTTGCTGGCCGACGGCGACACGCCGACCGCCCGGCGACGCGCCCACTCGCTCAAGGGATCGGCGGCCACCCTCGGTCTGCTGCAGATTTCCGCCAAGGCCGGCGTCATCGAACAAGACATCGGCAACACCATGACGCCGGAAGCCTCGGCCGCCCTGCCGACGGCGGCGCTGACCGCCTTGCTGGCTGAGTTCTGCGACGCCTTCGCCGCCCTGCGTGAAGCCCACGAACGGGCCGTCGCCGACAGTCCGGCGCCGACCATCGATTACGCCCGGCTGGCCGGCGAACTGGCCGAACTACGCGAGTTGCTGGCCAGCGACGACATCAATGCCCTGGATCATTTCCACCGGCTGCAGCCGCGCCTGGTGCTCGCCGCCGGCCGCTCGGCCGCCCGTCTGGGCAATGAAATCGAGAACTTTGCCTACGCCGAGGCGCTGGCCACGCTCGATGCCATCGTCGCCGCCGATCCCGGACTTCACGGCCGGGACTGAACCGGCCTCAACCCTCAGATTGTCGACAAGGTGACATCGACGACACCGCCGATGGCCAGGAATTCGTCCTCCCCCTGCAGCACGCCGGGCAGCAGGCCGCAGTGGAAAAATATCTTGGTCAGCGGCATGTCCACCGTCAGGATGTAATCGCCGAATTCGCAAGCCCGATCACGGCTGCAGGTGAAGGAATTGAGGTTGTTGAGCAGGATGGTGTGGCGCCCCCCCTCCCGGCTGTCCAGGATTTCATGATCAGCCACCCGGTTGACGCCGCGGTACAGCGTCACATGCCCGGCCCCTGAATGGCGACGGGCGAGTTCATGCTGGCAATAGGTATAGACCAGGTCGAACTGCGCCTCCAGCGCGCTGGTCCCGTACAGACCCTGCGAGCGCATTTCCATGTAATGCAGCCAGGCGTCGTCGTGGGTATCGCGCAGCGGCTGGCCGTGCCAGCGCGGCAGCAGGCCGAAACGCGATTCGACCCAACCCTTGAGCACCGCGCCCTCGCGGCTGTCGGCATCGAAGCTCCAGCCGCGGATCATGCGCGCGTAATTGGCGCGGGCGCGTGACTTGTTGTTGCCGGTGAAGCCCATTTCCTCGGGCCATTCGAGCTGGAAATGCACGGTCAGGTAATCGCGGAAGACTTCCCCGCGCACCGCCGCATCGTCGCCGGCTTCGCCCAGGCGGCGGAACAGGTCGCGGTGCAGTTCGGCAACGCCGTCGAGCAGCAGCGGTGAGGGATGACGCTGATAAGTCAGGCTGCCAAGCACGACCGCCGGCAGGTTGCAGCGATTGATCGGCAGGCGCGCCTCGCGCGGCAGGCTTGGATTGTCGTCACCCCGACACAAGCCAGGGTCTTTGTCGCACAACCCCACCGCGCCCCCATCCCCATGTTTTTTGTTTTTCATTTAATAAACAACAACTTGAAAGCCATCAGCCGAGCTGGCACGCAACATGCAGAAGATCAGTCGCGACACTCACCAATTGCATTTCAAATCGACTGACAGACTAAGGAGATTACACCATGGCAAAACTGCGTCAATGCGCCATTTACGGCAAGGGCGGGATCGGCAAGTCGACCACCACCCAGAACCTCGTGGCCGCCCTCGCCGAATCCGGCAAGAAGGTCATGATCGTCGGCTGCGACCCGAAGGCCGACTCCACCCGCCTGATCCTGCACAGCAAGGCTCAAACCACCGTCATGCACCTGGCTGCTGAAGCCGGCTCGGTTGAAGACCTCGAACTGGAAGACGTCATGTCCATCGGTTTCGGTGGCGTCAAGTGCGTCGAATCCGGTGGCCCGGAACCCGGCGTCGGCTGTGCCGGCCGTGGCGTCATCACCGCCATCAACTTCCTGGAAGAAGAAGGCGCCTATGACGAAGACCTCGACTTCGTCTTCTACGACGTGCTCGGTGACGTGGTCTGCGGTGGCTTCGCCATGCCGATCCGCGAAAACAAGGCCCAGGAAATCTACATCGTCTGCTCCGGCGAAATGATGGCCATGTACGCCGCCAACAACATCGCCAAGGGCATCGTGAAGTATGCAAACTCGGGTTCCGTCCGTCTGGCCGGCCTGATCTGCAACTCGCGTAACACCGACCGCGAAGACGAACTGATCATGGCCCTGGCTGCCCGCCTCGGCACCCAGATGATCCACTTCGTGCCGCGCAACAACGTTGTCCAGCACGCCGAAATCCGCCGCATGACCTGCGTCGAATTCGACCCGACGCACAAGCAAGCCGACGAATACCGCGCCCTGGCCAACAAGATCGTCAACAACACCAACTTCGTCATCCCGACCCCGATCGAGATGGAAGAGCTGGAAGAGCTGCTGATGGAATTCGGCATCATGGAAGCCGAAGACGAAAGCATCGTCGGCAAGACCGCTGCTGAACTGGCTGCCGAAAAGGCCGCCTGATAGCAGTCCGGGTTCGTCGCTCCGGCGGCGAACCTTGTATCGCCAGTATTCAACCAATGTTGGCGTCGTGCACAAATAGATGCCGGCGCAACGAAAGGAGTTACACCATGGCAGCGCTCACCCGCGAAGAAACCGCAGCCCTCATTCAAGAGGTGCTTGAGGTTTACCCCGAGAAAGCCAAGAAGGACCGTGCCAAGCACTTGATGATCAACGACAAGGAACTCGAGTCGTCGAAGAAGTGCATTACTTCCAACCGCAAGTCCCTGCCGGGCGTCATGACCATGCGTGGTTGTGCCTACGCCGGTTCCAAGGGCGTGGTCTGGGGTCCGATCAAGGACATCATCTCGATCTCGCACGGCCCGATCGGTTGCGGTCAATATGCCCGCGCCGGCCGCCGCAACTACTACGTCGGCACCACCGGCGTCGATGCCTTCTGCGAAATGAACTTCACCTCGGATTTCCAGGAGAAGGACATCGTTTTCGGCGGCGACAAGAAGCTGGCCAAGCTGATCGATGAAATCGAAATGCTCTTCCCGCTGAACAAGGGTATCTCGGTTCAATCCGAATGCCCGATCGGCCTGATCGGCGACGACATCGAAGCGGTTTCCAAGAAAGCTGCTGCCCAGATCAACAAGCCGGTCGTTCCGGTGCGCTGCGAAGGCTTCCGCGGTGTTTCCCAGTCCCTGGGCCACCACATCGCCAATGACTCCGTCCGCGACTGGATCATCTCCAACCGTGACGGTCAGGCTTTCGAATCCACCCCGTACGACGTCGCCATCCTCGGCGACTACAACATCGGTGGTGACGCCTGGGCTTCCCGCATCCTGCTCGAAGAGATGGGTCTGCGCGTGGTTGCCCAGTGGTCCGGCGACGGCACCCTGGCCGAAATGGAGAACACCCCGAAGGTCAAGCTGAACCTGCTGCACTGCTACCGCTCGATGAACTACATCTCCCGCCACATGGAAGAGAAGTACGGGATTCCCTGGCTCGAGTACAACTTCTTTGGCCCGACCAAGATCAAGGAATCGCTGCGCAAGATCGCTTCCTTCTTCGACGACAAGATCAAGGAAGGTGCCGAAGCTGTCATCGCCAAGTACACGCCGATGATGGACGAGGTGATCGCCAAGTACAAGCCGCGTCTCGAAGGCAAGAAGGTCATGCTCTACGTCGGCGGCCTGCGTCCGCGTCACGTGGTTGGCGCCTACGAAGATCTGGGCATGGAAGTGGTCGGTACCGGCTACGAATTCGCCCACAACGATGACTACGACCGCACGATCAAGGAAATGGGCGACGCCACCCTGATTTACGACGACGTCACCGGCTACGAGTTCGAAGAATTCGTCAAGGCTTGCAAGCCCGACCTGATCGGTTCCGGCATCAAGGAAAAGTATGTCTTCCACAAGATGGGCATTCCTTTCCGCCAGCTGCACTCCTGGGACTACTCGGGCCCCTACCACGGCTGTGACGGTTTCGCCATCTTCGCCAAGGACATGGACCTGACCCTGAACAACCCGTGCTGGAACCTGATGAAGGCCCCGTGGCAGAAGGCTGCTTCGGAAGCTGAAAAGAAGGCTGCCTGATTCCGCAGCAATCGTACAACTTACGCCCGTATCCACAGATAGGTGGTGCGGGCGAAGGAGATCAAGATGCAAACCGTAGATGACATCAAGCCGTGTTTCCCCCTCTTCCGTGACGACGACTACAAGGCGACGTTGAAGGGCAAGAAGCAATTCGAAGAAGGCCATTCTGCCGACCAGATCGCTGAAACCTTCGCCTGGACGACCACCCAGGAATACCAGGACCTCAACTTCAAGCGCGAAGCCCTGACCATCAACCCGGCCAAGGCCTGCCAGCCGCTCGGCTCGGCCCTGTGCTCGCTGGGCTTTGCCAAGACCCTGGTCTATATCCACGGTTCGCAAGGCTGTATCGCCTACTTCCGCACCTACTTCAACCGTCACTTCAAGGAGCCGATCGCCATCATCGCCGACTCGATGACGGAAGACGCCGCCGTGTTCGGTGGTCAGAAGAACGTGCATGAAGGTCTGGCCAACGCCACCAAGCTCTACGGTGCAGAAATGATCGCCATGTCGACCACCTGTATCGCGGAAGTCATCGGTGACGACCTGAACGCCTTCATCGGTAACGCCCGCAAGGAAGGCAACCTGGACAAGGATTTCCCGGTTCCGTTCGCGCACACCCCGTCCTTCGTCGGCTCGCACGTCACCGGCTGGGACAACATGGAAGAAGGCATCCTCCGCTACTTCACGCTGAACAACATGGAAGGCAAGGTGGTCGGCTCGAACGGCAAGATCAACTTCGTGCCGGGCTTCGAAACCTACCTCGGCAACTTCCGCATCATCAAGCGCTACATGAAGGAAATGGGCGTCGATTACACGATGCTCTCCGATCCGGAAGAAATCCTCGACACCCCGGCTGACGGCGAATTCCGCATGTACGCCGGCGGCACGACGATCGACGAAGTCAAGGATGCCCCGAACGCCCACACGACCTTCCTGATCCAGCCGATGCAACTGGAAAAGACCAAGAAGTTCGTCGAGAGCACCTGGAACCATGAAGTGCCGAAGCTCAATATCCCGATGGGTGTCGAGTGGACCGACGAATTCCTGCAAAAGGTTTCCGAAGTCACCGGCAAGCCGATCCCGGCCTCCATCTCCCTGGAGCGTGGCCGCCTGCTCGACATGATGACCGACTCCCACGCCTGGCTGCACGGCAAGAAGATGGCCATCTACGGTGACCCGGACTTCGTCATGGGCATGGTCAAGCTGATGATGGAATTCGGTATCGAACCGACCCATATCGTCAGCAACAACGGTTCCAAGAAGTGGGCCAAGGCCATGGAAAAACTGCTGGCTACCTCGCCCTACGGCGCCGGTGGCAAGGTTTATCCGGGCGCCGACCTCTGGCACCTGCGCAGCCTGTGCTTCACCGACAAGCCGGATTTCCTGATCGGCAACAGCTACGGCAAGTACATCCAGCGTGACACGCTGCACAAGGGTCCCGAGTTCGAAGTTCCGCTGATCCGTATCGGCTTCCCGATCTTCGACCGTCACCACCTGCATCGGATGACGACGCTGGGCTACGAAGGCGCCATGTACATCCTGACCACCCTGACCAACACGGTTCTGGAAAAGCTCGACGACCAGACCCGCGGCATGGGCACGACGGACTACAACCACGACCTGGTTCGGTAATCTGCCAGACAAAAGGGAGAAGCGCGGGAGCAATCCTGCCTTCTCCCCAAGTCGCTTGAGGAATTCAAATGGCCAACATCATGATTCGTCAGAACGCTGCCGGTGGGCTGGTGTTTTATTTGCCGAAGCGCGATCTGGAAGCTGCCATCAACTCCATCGAGTTCGACACCCCGGAGAAATGGGGCGGCGAACTGAAGCTGGAGAACGGTGGCAGCTACTACGTCGACCCTATCGCCAAACCGCCGCGCCTGCCCATCTCGGTACGGGCCAAGCGACTCGGCGCGGCTGAAGATTGAGTGAGGCAGTAGCGAGTTGCCAGCCCTCAACGCTGGCGCTCTCTGCTAACAACTAGGAGCTAAACATCATGGCAATGTATATCAACCCAGACGAATGCACCGCCTGTGACGACTGCCGCCCGATCTGCCCGACCAAGGCGATCAAGAAGGGCAAGGTGTTCTACACCATCGACGCCGACGCCTGCACCGAGTGCGAAGGCGAGAATGACTCGCCGATGTGCGTGAACGTCTGTCCGTCCGGCTGTATCTCGCCGGCCTGACCGAGAGTCCGGAACCGAGCGCCTGTTGCGGTCAGCCGTTGCGGGCGTTCCATTCCAGACCCTCAACCGGAGCACAAACATGTCCGCACCCCCTATCGCATCCCGTGAAGCCGCCCTCCGTATCGCGCTGGCGGCCCGTACTCTCGATGGCCTGGACGTTCGCGCCCTGGTCGGTGCATTGTCCGACAAGTACGACCTGCCGCTCACTGAGTCCAAGCTCGCCTCGATCACCGTCGAAGACCTGCGGAGCATCCTGGCCGGTGGTCATGCCGAAGAAAACTGTGTGGTCGGCGTCAGCAACGAAGCCCTCAAGGATGCCGTCCGCTTCCTGTGGGGTGAAAACGTCACTAACAGCGAGCTGCCGGTCATCGAAAGCTATGTCGATGGCGACATGCCTGGTTCCATCCGCGTCGCCATCGCCAACAACAAGGGCGAAAACCTCGATGGTCATTTCGGTTCCTGCGAACGCTTCCTGATCTATCAACTGTCGGCCTCGGCAATAAAGCTGATCGCCATCCGTTCGGCCCTTGACGCCGACGCTGCCGAAGACAAGAACAAGGCGCGCGCCGAAGTCATCGCCGACTGCGATCTGGTCTTCATCCAGTCGATCGGCGGCCCCGCCGCTGCCAAAGTCGTGCGCGCCGGCGTCCATCCGCTGAAGAAGCCGAAGGGTGGCGCTGCCAGTGAAATTCTCGGCGAACTGCAAGCCGCCCTGAGCAGCCCGCCCCCCTGGCTGGCCCGGGTCATGGGTGTGCAGCCCAGTTCACTGAGCCGCTTCGCCGAAGCGCTCGACGGCGAGGATGCCTGAGATGACGCCCGAGCGCCTGGCCGAAGTCGTTGCTGCCGTGACACGCGAGGAAAGCATCAACGCCTTGCGCGCTGGCTTTCCCGACATGATCTTCACCGAGTGTAGCGAAAACGACATTTCACCGCGCCTGCAGCCGGTCGCTGAAACACCGGCTGCGCTGATCTACCTGATCACCGGCGTCAGCGGCCACTGTCTGGAAGCAACCAGCGACCTGAACGTGGCCAACGGCGTCATCGTCGCCAGCCGGGACAGCGACGACGACTGAGCAAAGCAACGGCGGGCTGTTCAGCCGGGCGTCCGGCCGACATGCCCGCTGAGCATTAGCGTACGCAATTCGGCCTTCAGATCACCGACGTCCAGCGCCCGGCCACCCAGCTCAGCGCAGACATCAGTCATCATCAGCAACATCGTGCAGGCACCGAACAGACCAATGTGCAGAACAGTCGGGTCGAGTGCACGCAGCACCCCAGCCGCCATCGCTTCACGCCAGAGCGGCGTACAGGTTTCCACGCCAGGGCGGATCACTCTTTCGACCAGGGCATCCCGCCGCTCTCCCGGTTCAGCCAGCGCACGATTGACAAAGCTCACGTAGCCGGGAACATCCACCAGACCGTCGATCATGCTGTCGGCCAGCGCTCCGAGACGGTCGGCAACAGGGCTTTTGCTGTTCACCAAGCCGATGACATCCCGCAACCATAGATCATGCCGCTGGCCGACACACTCGACCACCGCACGCCACAGGCCGGCTTTGCTGCCGAAGTGATGTGCAACCATGGACACATCGCATCCTGCCTCATCGGCGATCGCACGCAATCCGGCGGCTTCATAACCGACCCGGGTAAACGCGGCAAGCGCCGCCGCCAGCAGGCGATCACGGCTGTCAGCCGCGCCACGCGGGCGACCAGGAGAGCTCGTCTGACGTTGTTCAGTACGCATACGGGTCAAGCCATTTGACTGATCGTGCTGCGGAAGCGCAGCAGCGCCACCGCAAACAACAGCGAGCCGATGACAAGAATGGCCAGGCACTGTGGCCACACCACTTCCAGTCCGGCACCGCGATAGAGGATGGCCTGCGCCGCTGCAACAAAATGCGTGGTCGGCGCAACCAGCATGAGGTTCTGTACCAGTTCCGGCATGCTCTCACGCGGCGTCACACCACCGGAGAGCATCTGCAAGGGCAACAGCACCAGCAGCATCAACAGGCCGAACTGCGGCATCGAGCGCGCTACCGTCGCCATGAAGATGCCCATCGACGTGGTGGCAAAAAGATGCAGGACCGCACAAGCAAGGAACAGCAGCAACGAGCCCTCAACCGGCACCTGCAACGCGCCCTCAACCACCACCTTCAGCGAAAACGCCGTCGCACACAGCACCACCAGACCCATCGACCATACCTTGGCGAGCATGATTTCCGCTGGCGTCACCGGCATCACCAGCAGATGCTCGACCGTGCCATGCTCACGCTCGCGGATCAAGGCGGCGCCGGTAAGGATGATGGACAGCAGGGTAACCTGATTGATGATTTCCATCAGCGAGCCGAACCAGGCTCTTGTCAGCCCCGGATTGAAGCGTGCGCGCAGCACCAGATCGACCTGCGGCACGGCCCCGCCGCGATGGCGCTGGACGAACTCATTGACCTCGCCCAGGACGATCTGCTGGATATAGCCAGCGCCGGTGAAGGCCTGCGACATCCGGGTGGCATCCACATTCAGCTGGATGACCGGCGAGCGTCCGGCAAGAACGTCGCGCTGGAAACCGGGCGGAATATTGAGCACGAAAGTGTGGCTGCCCGCATCCATCGCCGCATCCACCTGCGGTAACTCAAGCCGCTGCGGACGGGTGAAGTGGGGCGGATAAAACGCCGAGACCACGCGTGCCGACAGTGGCGAGGCATCCTCGTCGACCACCGCGAGCGAGGCGTTGTGCAGGGTTTCCGGCATGGCGGTGGCGGCACTGTAGACGGCCAGCGTGAAGGCATAGACGATGAGCGCCAGCATCATCGGATCACGCCACAGGCTCCACAGCTCCTTCACCCCCAGGCGATAAACATTGGCCAATCTGCGCTTGTCCATCTCAACGCTCCTGTTTGCGCAGCAACGCAATCGATAGCCCGATGATCAGGGGCACCGCCAGACTCATCGCCCAGAACGAGTGGTCCAGATCGGACAGGGTCAGTCCCTTGGTAAACACGCCGCGGCTGATGGTCAGCATATGGCTGGCCGGGTGAAGCTCACCAATGACCCGTCCCATGCCCTCAAGCGAGGACACCGGATTGAGCAAGCCGGCAAACTGCACGGCGGGTAGCAAAGTCCCGAGGATGGCGACGAACATCGCGGCGATCTGGCTCCGTGTGAAGGTCGAGGCAAACAGGCCAAAACCGGTCGCGAACAGCACGTAGACCAGTGCCGCCAGGGTCAGACCGGGAAAGCTGCCTTTGACCGGGACGCCGAACAGCCACATTGCAAAACAGACCATCAGCAAGAAATTGAGCATGCCCAGAAGCACATAAGGCAGTTGTTTGCCGATCAGAAACTCGGCCCGCGTCACCGGGGTGACGTAGAGATTGAGGATGGAACCAAGCTCTTTCTCCCGTACCACGGCGAGGGCGGTAAGCATGGCGGGAATCATCAGCAGCAACAGGGGAATCACCGCCGGTACGATGGCCGGCAGACTGCGCACGTCCGGGTTGTATCGGTAGCGGGTCTCGATGCTGGCGATGCCGGCACCGACTTTCACCCCCAGTCGGGTGCGTGCCATCTCCGCCAGCCAGGTCTGGTGCATGCCGGCGACGTAGCCTTGCGCGGTTTCAGCGCGCTGCGGCATGGCACCATCGACCCAGGCGGCGATCTGCACCGGCTGACCGCGCAGCAGCGAACGCCCGAACCCCGGGGGAATTTCCAGGGCCAGGGCCAGTTCACCGGCGCGCATGCGCCGATCCATATCTGCATGATCGGTGATCGGTGGACGCTCGGTGAAGTAGCGCGAGCCGGCAAGGTTGAGCACGTAGTTCTGACTGAGTGTGCTCTGGTCGTGATCGAGCACCGCAAAGTCGAGATTCTCGACATCCAGGGTAATACCGAAACCCATGATCAGCAGCAGGATCAGGCTCCCGAGCAAGGCCAGGGTACCGCGCACCGGATCGCGCATCAGCTCCATCGCCTCTCGCTGCGAATAGCTCAGTGCGCGTGCCGGACTGAACAGCACAGGGCGCCTGACCGCAGCCGTGCTTGCGGCCGGCTCGACGGCCACCGGCACCACCTCGCCAGTCACCCCGTACTCCTGCGCACCAGCCGCTTCAAGATAGGAAATGAACGCCGCCTCCAGCGAGGCCGTACCACGCTGGCGTACCAGTTCGGCTGGCGACTCACTGACCAGCACCCGCCCGGCGTGCATCAGTGAAATGCGATCGCAACGCTCCGCTTCGTTCATGAAGTGAGTGGAAATGAAGATCGTCACACGATCCTTGCGCGCGAGATCGATCATCAAGCGCCAGAAATTGTCCCGCGCCACCGGATCAACACCGGAAGTCGGCTCATCGAGAATCAGCAGTTCCGGCCGATGCACCATCGCCACCGCCAGCGACAGACGCTGGCGCACGCCCAATGGCAATTGTTCAGGCAGACTGTCGAGCACGGCGTCGAGCTCGAAACGTGCGCTCATTTCGGCCACCCGCCGGTCGATCTCCGGCGCCGGCACATTGAACAGGCGGGCATGCAGCACCAGATTCTGGCGTACCGTAAGCTCCGAATACAGCGAGAAGGCCTGCGACATGTACCCCACGCGGCGGCGCGTATCGATATCGCGGGCATCGACCTTGTGACCAAACAGCGAGGCCTCGCCGGCACTTGCCGGCAACAAGCCGGTCAGCATCTTCATGGTGGTCGACTTGCCACAGCCATTGGATCCCAGGAAGCCGAAAATCTCCCCACGCCGGATCCGGAAACTGACCTGATCGACCGCAGTGAAATCACCGAAACGCATGGTCAACTCACGCGCCTCGATGGCGATCTGCGCATCCTCGTCCTCTGCCAGGGGCGGCACCTCCACCGCGCGATGACCGCGCCGCACCGCTTCCGGCAGCAGGGCGATGAAGGCGGCCTCCAGCGTTGCCGTGCCGGTTCGGGCATGCAGTTCGCCGGGCGTTCCGGTGGCCAGCACGCCCCCGGCATTCATCGCCACCAGCCAGTCGAAGCGTTCAGCCTCGTCCATATAGGCGGTGGCCACGATCACGCTCATACCCGGCCGATCACGCCGGATCCGTGCAATCAGCGCCCAGAACTGGCTGCGGGCAAGCGGATCGACCCCGGTCGTCGGCTCATCCAGGATCAGCAACTGCGGATCATGAATGAGCGCACAACACAGGCCAAGCTTCTGCTTCATACCGCCGGAGAGCTTGCCCGCCGGGCGCGCCAGAAAAGGCTGGAGGCCGGTGGCTCGGGTCAGCTCGTCGATGCGACGCCTGCGCTCGGCGACACCGTGGCCGAACAATCGCGCAAAGAACTGCAGGTTCTCTTCCACCGACAGGGTCGGATAGAGGTTCTTGCCCAGACCTTGTGGCATGTAGGCAATATGCGGGCACGAAGCCTCGCGGTGGCGGCGCACGGCCATGTCACCGCCGAGCACCTCCACCCTGCCCTGCTGGACGGCACGCGCGCCGGCGAGCAAGGAGATCAGGCTGGATTTGCCAACACCATCCGGACCGATCAGCCCGACCATGCAGCCCGCAGGAATCTCCAGATCGACGCCCACGAGCGCCTGCGTCGCGCCATAGCGCAAACCGACGCCGCTCAGACGAGCGACCGGCGCGGGGGCGCCGCCATCGCTGCTCATTGCGGAACCCGCAGCGCCAGTTCAGCCGGCCATTCTGCCTCCGGGTCGAGGCGTACCCAGGCCACCCCCGGCAAGCCGGTCTTGACCTGTGCCAGATGCTGGCGCAGCAGTTCCGGGGCAATCTGTGCGCGTACACGGAACATCAGCTTTTGCCGTTCGCTGGCAGTCTCCACCGTCTTGGGGGTGAACTGCGCCGTGCTGGCGACGAAGGAAATGGTCGCCGGAATCACCAGATGCGGCGCGGCATCGAGCACGATGCGCGCCTCGGCCCCGAGCGCCACCCTGCCAGCCACCGTTTCCGGCAGGAAGAAAGTCATGTAGACATCAGACAGATCGACCAGATTGAGCACTTTGCCGCCACCGGCGAGCACCTCCCCGGCCTGTGCCAGGCGAAACTGGACACGCCCGTCGCGCGGCGCCTTCAACTGACTGTCGGCAATATCCGAATCGATGCGCGCCACGGTTGCCGCCGCAGCTTCGACCAAGGAGCGCGCGCCAACGAGCTGAGCCTCGGCCGCCAGTACCGCTGCACGCGCGGCAGCAATCTGGGCGCGCGCAGCATTCAGCGCTGCCTCCGCGCTGCGCGTGCGTGCCCGGTCATCATCCAGCTCCTGAATGGAGGCCGCGCCCTCCGCCGACAAGGTCTGCGAGCGAGCTAGGCGGCGCTGAGCGGCATCCACCTCGCTCTCCCGCTGCAAGGCCAGCGCCTGGATCGCCACCAGATCGCTCTGACGTACCGCCACCTGCGCCTCGGCGCTACGCACCGCGTTCAGCGCTTGTTGCTGATGGGCCACGGCTTCGTCACGCTGAGCATTCAGGCCGTCCACCTGCATCTGGGCCAATACCGCACCGGCAAGTACGAAATCGCCCTCGCCGGCATAGACCTCGACCACACGCCCCGGCAGCTTGGTAGCAACATCAACCTCGGTCGCTTCGATGCGTCCGTTGCCGCTGACAAACCCAGCCACCGGTCCAGGCTGCTGCACCACGTACCAGGCCAGCCCGGCGCCGAGCAAGACCGCAACAGCAGCAAGCCCCACCCATCGTCTCTTGAATATCGCGTTCATGATCCCAGCCACTCCTTCAATCGTCCTCAGCCACCCGGCTGCCGCCGCCCAATGCCGCATACAGCGCCACCCGGCTGGACAACAGGGCCCGCCGGGTTTGCACCAGTTGCTGCTCGATGGCCAACAGGTCTCGCTGCGCATCCAGCACTTCCAGATAGCGCGCAGCGCCATTGTCATAGCGAAGCTTGGCCAGACGGGCGCGCTCACTCTGTGCGCTCAAGCCCACACGCTGAATACGCACCTGCTCTTCGAGCCAGTGGCGCATGGCAAGCGCATCGGCCACTTCGCGGAAAGCCTGCTGCACCGCCTTCTCGTAACCGGCCACCGCCTGATCGCGCCTGACCTCGGCCAGCGCCAGCGCCGCACGATTCCGTCCGGCATCGAAGATCGGCAAGGACAAGCTGGGGGCAAAACGCCAGGCACCGCTACCGGCTTCGAACAGGCCGTCGAGGCTGGCGCTGGCGGTACCGGCCGAAGCGGTCAGGGCAATGCGCGGAAAAAAGGCTGCGCGCGCCGCACCGATATTGGCGTTGGCCGCTTTCAATTGATGTTCTGCGGCCATGATGTCCGGCCGTCCGGCAAGCAACATCGAAGGCAAGCCGGGATCCAGCTCGTGCAGTATCTGTCCATCGTCCAACCCGTCCACCTGCGGCAACAGGTCAACGGGTGCCCCAACCAGCCGGGTCAGCGCATGAGCCTGCAACGCACGGGCCTGTTCCAGTTGGGCAAGTACCCCCTGGGCCTGTGTGAGCAGGGTTTCGACCTGGGTCAGGTCGAGCCTGGAGGTAGCCCCTTCCTCCACGCGCCGACGAAATATCCGGTGGGCCTCCTCACGCGTTGTCACCGTGTGACGGGCGAGCGCGATGCGTTCGTCCAGTTCACGCAAACCAAGGTAGGCATCGGCAACCTGGGCCACCAGCCCCACCGTAGCAGCGCGGCGCGCCGCATCACTACTCAGGAAAGACTCCAGTGCAGCCGTTTCCAGATTACGCACACGCCCCCAGAAATCCAGCTCCCAGCCGACCAGCCCCAGACCAACCTGGTACTGCCCACCGTACTGGATCCGTCTGGTCACGTTCAGGTCGGCTGGCGTCCGGCTGCGCGCCCCGTCGGCACCCAGCCCAATGGTCGGAAAGCGCTCTGCCCGAGTGATGCCATAGGCCGCACGGACCTCTTCGACACGCAGTACGGCAGCGCGCAAGTCGCGGCTGTTGTCCAGCGCAACCCGGACAAGATCACGCAGACGGGGATCGGCAAAATAATCCTGCCAGGCCAGATCGGCAGCCTGAGTCTGGCCGCCAACTGGCTGCATATCGGTCGGGGAATACTTTCCGAGCGCCACATCCGGACGCACATAAGGCGGCGCAAGCGAGCACCCACCGAGCGTAGCCAGAAGCACCAGCACGGCTCCTGCACATTGCCTCGGCTTCAAGCAAGACTGCTTTGACATTTCTGCGCTCCTCAAACCCAAAAGCCAAAATACCCTCAGGTCATAGCTTGCCCGACAGAAACGGGACGCACAAAAAATCCAACACCTGTTGGATTAATTAAAGCAAAAAGACGCAGCCTTGTCCATATGACACCTCGGGCGATGTGTGGGAAAACGCCTGTCGCATTCCTCACAACACCACAGCACCGCTCAATAAAAACAATAACTTACAAAGTGGCACCAAATTTGCTGAACAGGGTTGCGTGCCCCAGGACAGCAAACTACCGGAAGGTGCCGGCGCAGACCTGGACATATACACACCGAACAAACCGCGGTCGGCAGCCACTGGCCCGGAACTTGTCAAGAAAGGAAATAGTCATGGCTGATTACACTGCGCTGACCCGTGGCGGCGCCTCCTGGGTTCCCGAGTTTGTCGTCGCGCTGGCCGAAGACAAGTGCATCGGCTGCGGTCGCTGCTACAAGGTCTGCCCGCGTGACGTGCTGAATCTGATCGACTCCGACGAGGATGAAGATGAGGACGAAAGCGCCGCCGCCAAGATGACGCTGAAGGACATCGACGACTGCATCGGCTGCAGCGCCTGTGGCCGCGTCTGCCCGAAGAACTGCTTCACCTACGCACCGCTGGCAGTGTGATCGCGCCTTACCGTTGGTTCCACCAGCGGTAAGGGCAGCCACCAAGCGTCACGCGCCCGGCCATGGTCCAGCAAACGACAGAACGTCCGACAGGCGGGCTTTGCGCGCATTGCCCCCTGTCTCCTGCCTTTCCCGAAGCGGATCGCTGCCAACCCGGGGATGCCTGCGTGCGTGCCCATAGCGGCCGCCAGATCGACCGCTTTTTTCGCCGCAACCCCGGCGAAGCAGAGAACTACCTCGACGACATCTTCTGGGAACGGCGCGCCATTGCCGCCCGCTACGCCCCGATCGACCGGATCTTCCGGCTGCGTAGCGACAGCGACGAAGTCGTTCGCCGCGTCGTCGCCAGCCGCCTACCGGACAACCAACTACATGCCATGGCCCGCGACCCGGACCGTGAAGTCCGCCTGAGCGTTGCCGCCCGCCTGCCGCCAACGGAACTGCAGCAACTGATCGACGACAGCGATTACCTGGTCCGTGCCACCGTCGCCCGTCGCCTGCCCCACGGCCAGCTCGCCCAGATGACCCGCGATCCGGAGCGCGAGGTGCGCAAGGTCGTCGCCAGCCGACTGCCGGCCTTCGCCCTGCACCTGCTGGCTAACGATGCCGAACCCGAAGTCCGCGCCATCGTCGCCGAACGCGCCCTGCCCGAACTGGCCGCCCGCCTGCTTACTGATGGCGAGTGGTGGGTCCGCCTGGCCGCCGTTGGCAACGCGCCGCCGGAACTACTGCCGCCGCTGCTCGACGACCCGGAACTCGAAGTCCGGGAAGCCGTCGCCAGCCGACTCGCCGAAACCCCAGCCCCCCCTACCGCCGGAAAGTGATCATGAAAAGCAACCAGGCCTGGACCGAATACTGCAAATCCCTGTCGCCCGCGATTGTCGAAACCTGCGCCCGCACGCCGGTCAGCGCCGGCGGCGCCAGCCTGGCCCGGGCCCTGCACGAAGCGCTGCCGGACTGGCAGTTCCGCCATGCCCTGGCGCGCGGCGGCTGGTATCGCCTGGGCGGCATCGTCGACGAACACGGCCAGCGGATCACCGACAACCTCGAACAATGGGTCGAAGATGCCCTCGACGCCTGCGACGGCGACATCCAGCAATTGATCGAGGAAAACGAAGGACGAACCCTGTACGCCACCCGCCTGGTCGGCCAGACCCATTACCTGACCGCCAACGTCGGCGACGAGGCCGACGACTTCCTGCAACTGGAAATCGAAGACCTGCAGGAAATGCGCGCACACCGCCTGTTCAGCAACGAACCGACGACCATTGAGGAACTGGTCGACCCACGCGGCGGCAACCTCAACCCGCTGCCGCTCGGCCTGCCCTATTACACGCTGCGCCGCATCCAGCACATCGGCGCCTTCCTCAAGCGCATGCAGGCGCAAAAGCAGGAAGCCGCGCCCATCCACCGCATGCTCGACGACTGGTCGAAGAGCAGCGCCGGCGCCAACAGCGACTATGCCAACCACTGGGTGATCGCCACCCGCGAACACCTCGACCGCTACCACCAGCCGATCTTCTGCGCCCAGCCAATCGCCACCCTGCCCGGCGACCCGCCGGATTTCGAAGCCGCCCCCGGCACCAGCGGCCTCAACCTCCAGGAAGCCCTGCAACGCTTCGACCGCGCCGTCGGCTACCCGATGGCCTGGTACTTCCACATGCTCACCACCAAGGCCGTCCCGCACTGGGTCGCCCAGAGCACCGTCGAAGACGCCCTGACCGGCTTCGCCTACCTGCCGCAACGCGACGTGGACATCATCCGCAACTGGCTGCATCGGCCGTACGCGGTTTGAGCGGCTGCGAAGCCCAGACGCGAGAACTTGACCATGGCAGCAACCGCGGCGCCCGAGGCACCGCAGACCGGAGCGGGCGAAACTACTGCGCCGACTCGAAGCGCAGATAAGCGCGATTGACATTGCCCCGGTGCAAGTCATCGAAATTACGCAGATGCCTGAACGCGGGCGCATCGTTCAAGGCGGCGACAGCGGCATCCACCCCCGCCATCTCCTCGGCAAACTTCTTCACGCCATCGACGACGAAAGCCAGATAGTCACCCGTTTCGCGCTGGGCCTGGGCGACATCGCAGACGCGGCCGTGCCCGGGCACGATGCGCGCCGGCTGCAAGGCGACCGCCTGCCGGTAAGCCGCCAGCCAGGTTTCGGCATTGCTCTCGGGCAGGATGCCAAGCAAACGGTCGACGTAAATCAGGTCGCCAGAAAACAGGATTTTCTCCTGCGGCAACCAGACCACGGCATCGCCGGCAAAGTGGGCATGCCCAAAGTAACGCAACACCAGCGTACGCCCACCGAGGGTCAGCGTCTGCATATCGCCCGTCAGTGGCTGGACGGCCGGCGCCGGTAGCGTGCCATCCATCTGTTCCTTCAGTTCGCGCGCCAGCGACTCGATCTGCCCCTGACCAAGACGCGCCTGGTCCGTCACCGTGCGCTGCAGCGCGATGATCTGCGCACCCTGCGCGGCAAAATAGGCGTTGCCCAGCCAGCGATGATCCTGAACGCCGGTGTTGATCACCCACTTGACCGGCTTGCCGGTCAGCCTGCGGGCTTCGCCATCGAGCAGCCTGGCAGCAACGCTGGACGCCCCCGAATCGATCAGGATGGCCCCTTCCGGCGTATCGATCACCCCGTAATTGGCGTTCAAGCCAAAATTCCCATACAAGCGACCCGCCGTCTGACCGATCAGCGCAAACACCCCGTTGCCAAGCTGATCGACCGTCAGCACCGCCTCGGCGCGAACGCTCTGGGCGAACAGCATCATGGCGCCAGTCAGCGCCAGCAGTATTTTTTTCATTGTGTCTTCCTCCTCCGTCAGGGCGATCAGTTTATAACCGATTACTGATTTTCGTGCGGCTGCGCTAGGACGGCAGCAAACGGCAAGCAATTCTTTACGACATTTTTATGCCGTGCTTGCCAGAATTCGGCCCATCGCTTCTTCCGTATCGACGCATGAAATTTTTGCTACATCCGAGCCAGACCGTAGCGCTGGCTTTTTTGATGGCGATCCTCTTCGGCACCGCCTTGCTGATGCTGCCACTGGCACAGACAGACGGTGTTTCCGCTCCGTGGCTGACGGCATTCTTCACCGCTGTCTCGGCGGTCTGCGTTACTGGACTGGTCATTGTCGACACCGGCACGTACTGGTCGACCTTCGGTCAGATCGTCATCATGGCCTTGTTTCAGATCGGTGGTTTCGGCATGATGACCGCCGCCACTCTGCTCGGCCTCATGGTCAATCGCTCGCTACGCCTGCGGACCAAGCTGATCAGCCAGGTAGAAACGCACACACTCGGGCTCGGCGACGTCGGTAGCGTAGCCCGCCTCGTCTTCACGGTCACGCTGCTGGCCGAGTTGCTGATTGCCGCCCTGCTTACCCTGCGGCTGCACCTCGCCTACGACCTACCCTGGCACGAGGCCCTCTGGAGCGGGATTTTTCATGCCGTTTCGGCGTTCAACAATGCCGGCTTCTCGATCCACCCTGACAGCTTGATGCGTTACGCGACTGACGCCCTGGTCCTGCTGCCGGTCATGCTTGCCATTGTTGTTGGCGGCATCGGTTTTCCGGTACTGCACGACCTGCGGGCAAAACGCCACGATCCCCGCCATTGGTCTCTGCATACCAAATTGACACTGCTCGCTACCGGCATCCTGTTGCTTGGCGGCTTTCTCGTCCTGCTGCTCTTTGAATGGGCGAATCCGGCCACACTCGGTCCGATGAGCCTTCCCGACAAGCTCCTGTCGGCAGCCTTTGCTTCCGTTTCCGCGCGCACGGCCGGCTTCAACTCCATCGATATCGGCGCCATGACCCACGAAAGCTGGGCACTGCACTACTTCCTGATGTTCGTCGGAGGCGGCAGCGCCGGTACGGCGGGTGGTGTCAAGGTTGGCACCGTCGCCATACTGGCGCTACTGGTCATTGCCGAAATTCGTGGCCGCAGCGATAGCGAGGCTTTTGGGCGGCGGGTCAGCATGTCCGCCCAGCGCCAGGCCATCACTGTTCTCGTCCTGGGCAGTGCGATGGTCGTGCTGGGCACAATCAGCATCCTCATCCACACCGACCTGCCCACCGACAAGGTGATTTTCGAGGTGATTTCCGCCTTTGGCACGGTTGGCCTGTCCACCGGCATCACCGCCGAATTGCCACCATTCGGCCAATTGGTACTGACCGTACTGATGTTCACCGGACGAGTCGGCATCATCACCCTTGCAGCGTCACTGGCCCTGGGCGAGCGACGCATGCCTTTCCGCTATCCCGAGGAGCATCCCATTGTTGGCTAGACTTTTCACCGAACAGTATTCCTTTGCCAAGGGCGACAGTGTCGTCGTCATTGGACTTGGCCGCTTCGGCAGCTCGGTTGCCCAGTCGCTGGTTCATCTTGGGCATGATGTCATGGGTATCGACCGTGATGAACTACTGGTCCGCGAATGGGCCGACCTGCTGACCCACGCCGTGCAGGCCGACTCGACCAATACTGCGATCATGCGCCAGTTGGGCGTGGCCGACTTCTCGCACGCCATCGTCGGTATCGGCACCGACATTGCCGCCAGCCTGATGACGCTGATGGTTCTCACCGAGCTCGGCATCAAGGATATCTGGGTCAAGGCGCTGACTGCTGAACACGGCCAGATCGCTGAACGCATCGGCGCCCATCATGTGGTCTATCCCGAAGCTAACATGGGCGAACGGGTAGCCCACCTGATCAGCGGCCGAATGATCGATTTCATCGAATTCGACGATGGCTTTGCCATCGCCAGGATTCACGCCCCGGCCAGCACCCATCAGCAAACGCTCGGCGAGTCGATGATCCGGGAGAAATTCGGCGTCACCGTGGTCGGCATCAAGCGGGCCCATGAAGATTTTCAGCACGCAACGCCGAGCAGCCAAATTCTTCCCGGCGACCTGCTGATCATCTCCGGGCCGACCCGCAAGATCGAACTGTTCGCCGGAAAAGCATAGAAACCGTGCCGGCACCGGCGCTGCCAATTAGAAAGAGGCTCAAGAGTCCGGCCTACCGGACGAATCTCAAGAAAACGTGCAAAAACGTGATTCGCCAGGTTTTCCGGACTCAACGGCAGACGAGGGAATACCAGGTACTTTTGTCTCGACAGCTATCGACCGACAGCTACCCTGCGTTTGTCAGCTATTGCCGAATTCAACCGCCCCTCAGCGACAAGAACTCGTCAATCAGCCGCGCCAGGATCGTTTCTTCATCTTCCTCGCTCAAGCCGAGGAGTTCAGCCACCAGCTTCACCTTGCCGGGGTTGACCTTGGTGCGGGGCGTGGGCGTAGGTTGAGGAGCATCGGGCGGCGCTTCCCAGGGCGGCGTATCCGTAGCGGCGGCTGCCGGTTCGGGTTGGTTGACTGCCGGTGCCGGCGCAACGGGTGATGGCGCCGCTTCGGTGGGTTCGCTGCTGGCAGGGGCGACGGCGAGGACTTCATCCATGTCCTTCTTCGACATCTTTTCGCCGTCCGGCAACTGCTCGATCTGCTCGATCAGCGATTCCGCCTTGGCTTCGTTCTTCCTGGCCAGTTTTTCCAGTTGCACGGCGGCGCCGGTGCTGGAAATTTTCCCGGCATCCAGCAGGGCGGTGACTTTTTCCGACAGGTTGGCGGCGGCTGTGGCCTGGGCCAGCCAGGTCGGGGCGCGGCCGAAGTATTGGGCGGCTTCTTCGGGCGATGCGAAACGCTGGGCGATGGCCTGGATGGCCGTGGCCATGTCGCGCGGTTCGAGCGCCGAGCGGACGCCCAAGCCGATGTTTTCGAAAACCCGCACTTCCAGCGCGTCCTCGTCGCTACAGTCGCGGACGATGACCGGCACCTGGGTTTCGCCCGCCTGAATCGCCGCCTGGCGCCGGCGCTCGCCGGCAATGACCGAGTAACGGTCATCAGCCGCCGGTCGGACGACGATGGGCTGGATGATGCCCAGCTTGCGCACCGCGTTGGTCAGCCCCTTGAGCGCCTCCTCGTTGATGCTTTGGCGGATGTGTGCGGGATCGGGATCGAGCAGGGACACATCGACCATCTGGAAGCGGAAGGGACTATTCTTGAAAGCCATGGCGGGGAGAAAATTCGGGTATAACTGGGGGGCGGCATGTTCGTCGTTTTCACGCCTTTTTACAACCGCCTTGAATCCCATCCTCTGCAATCCTGCTCCATGAATACCGATATCGATTACCAGAACAACCCGCTGCATGGCCTCAGCCTGAAGCAACTGCTGACGGAGATCGTCGATCACTACGGCTTCGACATCCTCTACGCCTACCTGAACATCAATTGCTTCAACAACAATCCCAGCGTCGAATCCAGCGTGAAGTTCCTCAAGAAGACGGACTGGGCGCGGGAGAAGGTTGAAGCCTTCTACCTGTACCAGTTCAAGAGCCTGCCGCGCGCGTCGGCCGAGCAGTTCGAGCTGCCGCCCAGAGATCGCATCATTCCCCGCGATCAACAACCGGGCGAGCCGGCCGAATTGAGCCTGGAGGATGCCGAGCGCCTGCGTGAAAAGCGCGCGCGGAAAGCCGCCGCCCACGACCGCGATGCCGGCCAGCGTAAAGGCCCGGAGCGGCGGCCGTCGAATCGTGCTGCTGCGCCGGACAATGCCGATCCCTGGGCAAAGTGGAGAAAGTCTTGACCCCCGCCGATCTGCAACGGCAACTGGACTTCCTCAAGGAAATCGACCGGCTCAAGAATGTCATTCGCCTGTCGCCGCTGATCGACCGCTCGCGCCGGGAAAACAGTGCCGAGCATTCCTGGCATCTGGCGCTATACGCGCTGGTGCTGACCGATCACGCCGCCGGCTCGGTCGATGTGCTGCGCGTCGTCAAGATGCTGCTGATTCACGACATCGTCGAGATCGACGCCGGCGACGTACCCTTCCACGTCCCGGCGACGCATGCCGGGCAGGCCGAGCGCGAACGCCTGGCCGCCGAACGCATCTTCGGCCTGCTGCCGGAGACACAGGCGGCCGAGTTCCACGAACTGTGGCTGGAATTCGAGGCGGCAGAGAGCGACGACGCCCGATTCGCCAAGGCGCTGGATCGTTTCCAGCCGATGCTGCACAACGCCGCCACCGACGGCGGCACCTGGGTGGAATGCGCGGTCACGCTCGAACAGATCACCGCCCGCTGCCGCCCGCCGATCGAAGCAGGCGCACCGGCGCTATGGGAAGCGGCGGCCGACATGGCCGAAGCCCACTACCGTACCCGGCCGTCACAGGACTGATCCCGCCAGAGCGGCCAGGCGTTTTGTCGGTTTTGCGACAAGCGAGGCACCAGAACCAAACCACAATAAATTAATCGTTAAAATTCAGTTAGTTAAAAACTGGCACCCCCCTTGCTAGACACATTGCAAGGAGATTCCCATGAGCCAGTCCAGCTTCGTCACCATCAACGACACCACCCTGCGCGACGGTGAGCAGTCGGCCGGTGTTGCCTTTTCCCTGGCGGAAAAGCTGGACATCGCCCGCCGCCTGGACGCCATCGGCGTGCCCGAGCTGGAGGTCGGCATTCCGGCCATGGGTGCCGAGGAGCGCGAGTCGATCCGGGCGGTTGCCGGGCTCGGCCTGAACGCCCGGCTGATGGTGTGGAGCCGCATGCACGCGGCCGACATCGCCGCCAGCGCCAATCTGGGTGCGCACCTGATCGACATCTCGGTGCCGGCCTCCGACCAGCATCTGGCTTACAAACTGAAGCAGGAGCGCGGCTGGCTGCTGCGCGAGCTGCCGCGCTACATCGGCATGGCGCTCGACCTCGGGCTGGAAGTCGGTGTCGGTTGCGAAGATGCCTCGCGCGCCGATCTGGATTTCCTGTGTGCGCTGGCCGCCACCGCCGAACGTGCCGGCGCCCGCCGCCTGCGCTTTGCCGATACGCTGGGCATCCTCGAACCCTTCACCACCTTTGACCGCATTTCGACCTTGCGCGCCCGTACCGGGCTGGAGATCGAGATGCACGCCCACGACGACCTGGGCCTGGCCACGGCCAACACCCTGGCCGCCTGCAAGGCCGGGGCGACGCACGTCAATACCACGGTCAACGGCCTGGGCGAACGCGCCGGCAATGCGCCGCTGGAGGAAGTCGTGCTCGGGCTGAAGAAGCTGCACGGCATCGACACCGGCGTCGAACTGCGCGCCTTCCCGGCGCTGTCGGCTGCCGTCGCCAGTGCTTCCGGGCGCGCCGTGCCCTGGCAGAAGAGCGTCGTCGGCGCCGGCGCCTTCACCCACGAAGCCGGCATCCACGTCGATGGCCTGCTCAAGCATCCGGACAACTACCAGGGCTTCGACCCGCGCGAAGTCGGTCAGGCGCATCGCATCGTGCTCGGCAAGCATTCCGGCTCGCGCGCGGTCCAGGTCGTCTATCGCGAACTCGGTATCGAGCTCGGCGAGAACGAGGCGCAAGCCCTGCTCGCCAGCGTCCGCAATTTTGTCGCCGCCCACAAGCACCCGCCGGAGGCCACCGATCTGCTCGGCCTGCTGGCTTCTTCCAGGAGTCCGCTCCATGTCTGAAGCGATGACCATGACCGCACCGAATCCTCCCGTACCGGGCCTGTGGGCCACCCTCAAGGAAGACCTGGCCTGCGTCTTCGAACGCGACCCGGCCGCCCGCTCGACGCTGGAAGTGCTGACCACCTATCCCGGCGTCCATGCCATCCTCGCCCATCGTCTGGCGCACAAGCTGTGGCGCGGCGGCTGGCGCTACACCGCCCGCCTGCTGTCCTTCGCCGGCCGCCTGCTGACCAATGTCGACATCCACCCCGGCGCCACCATCGGCCGCCGCTTCTTCATCGATCACGGCGCCTGCGTGGTCATCGGTGAAACGGCGGAAATCGGCGACGACGTCACCCTCTACCACGGCGTCACCCTGGGCGGCACCTCGTGGAACAAGGGCAAGCGCCATCCGACCCTGGCCGACGGCGTAGTCGTCGGTGCCGGTGCCAAGATTCTCGGGCCGATCAGCATCGGCGAGCGCGTCCGCGTCGGCGCCAACTCGGTCGTGGTCAAGGACGTGCCGGCCGACCGCACCGTGGTCGGCATTCCCGGCCGCATCGTCGATACCCGCCTGGCCCGCCCGGCCGGCAAGGGCATCAACCTCGACCACAACGTCCTGCCCGACCCGGTGGCACGCTCGATTGCCTGCCTGATCGAGCGCATCGACACCCTGGAGAACGAACTCGCCACCCTGCGCCAGCAACCGGCGCCGAACCACGGCGGCGAATGCCAGACCTGCTCGGCCGGTGACCTTTGCTGCGACAGCGAAGCCATGCACGAGGCAGCGCACTGACATGGACCTGCTCGACTTCTCCGACTGCAAGCTCTATTTCGAGGATCCGCTGCCGGCCGAGGCCGAGGCGCTGATCGCCCGGGCGGCCGCCGAATACGGCGATCCGGAAGCGGAAATGTCCTTGCTGCGCGCCAACCTGCTGGCCCCGGACAACTTGACCGTACTGGTTGGTCTGTACCGCTATTACTTCTACCAGCACCGCCTGGAAGACGCGCTGAAGGTCGCCGAGCGGGTCATGCACCTGACTGCCCAGCACCTTGGCCTGCCCGACGACTGGGCGAAGATCGGCGACAACCACCTCGGTTCCGCCGCCGCCAGTTCCTTCGGCCTGCTGCGTTTCTACCTGCTGGCGCTGAAAGCCAGCGCCGTGGTGCTGCTGCGCCTGGGCCGGATCGAGGCCTCGCGCCAACGCCTGATCAAACTGGTTGCGCTCGACAGCCGCGACCAGCTCGGCGCCGGAAAACTGCTTGAAGTTGTCGATGAGTTCCAGGGCACCGGGGCGTCGTCCCGGCCCAATTCCGATTTATCCCTTGCCGCAGCCTGAGGAGGCCATCATGGAAGATACACTGAGCCTTGCCGAAGCCATGGAAGAACTGGTTTCCGCCGAAGATTTCCTGGAGTACTTCGAGATTCCCTTCGAACCTTCGGTGGTCCACGTCAATCGCCTGCACATCCTGCAGCGCTTTCACGACTATCTGACCCGCCAGACGCCCAACCTGCCGCCAGAGGAAGAGCAGCAACGCGCCATCTACCGTCTGTGGCTGGAACGCGCTTACCAGGATTTCGTGGAATCCGACTCGCTGACCGAAAAGGTCTTCGCGGTGTTCCAGAACCAGGCCAAGCCGGACGGGGGTTACAGCTCCTTCGTTTCCATCGACAAGATTTTCCGCGACTGAGTCCAGCCCGATGAGCAGACCCAAATGGCAGATCGAGGACAGCGTCCGCCTGATCCGCAACGTGCGTAACGACGGCACCTATCCCGGGCTCGATCCGGGGGCGCCGCTGGTACGTCGCGGCAGCATCGGCTACGTGGTCGATGTCGGCACCTTCCTGCAGGACCAGATCATCTACTCGGTCAGTTTCCTCGACATCAACATGATCGTCGGTTGCCGCGAGGAAGAACTGATCGGCGCCGAAGAGCCGTGGACCCCGTCGCGCTTCGAGTTCCGCGAGAAAGTGCGGATCGTCGTCGAACTGCCGGTCGGCAGCGATGCCGTGATTGCCGAAGGTGCCATCGGCGAAGTCATCAAGGTCATCCGCGATGCGCCCGGCGGCGTCGCCTACCACATCCATTTCGACAGCCTGCCTGGACGCCTCCTGCAGATTCCGGAGCGTCTGCTCGAATCCCTCACCCCGGAATGAAGCCATGGAACACGCCTACCTCGAACTGAAGCTGTCCTGGGAACTCTTCCAGAAAGCCCCCGAAACGCTGAGCCCACCGGAGCGCAACCGACTCGGCGAAGTCGCTGCGAAGCAGGACAGCATTGAGCAACGCATCCTGTCCAGCGAACAGGCGCGCAATGTCATGGTGCCCGAACCGACCCTGCGCACCCGGATCGAGGAAATCCGCAAACGCTATCCGGACGAGGAAGCCTTCCTCCAGGATCTCGCCCGCATCGGCCTGGACCGGCATTCGCTGGCCGCTTCGGTCGAACGCGACCTGCGCGTCGAGGCCATCCTCGACCGCGTGGTTTCGGCCGTGCCCGAAGTCAGCGAAGTCGATGCCGAAATCTACTACCGCCTGCACCCGGACGCCTTCGACCGCCCCGAGGCCCGTCGCCTGCGCCACATCCTGATCACCGTCGACACCCCGCAGGAAGCCGACCAGGCGCATCGCCTGCTCGACGGCCTGCGTGTCACCCACACGTCCCCCGAAAAGTTCGCCAAGGCGGCGCTACGCCACTCGCAGTGCCCGAGCGCAGTGGAAAAAGGCCTGCTCGGCGTGGTCCGCCGCAATCAGCTGTACCCGGAACTCGAAAGCGCGGCATTTGCCCTGAGCGAAGGCGAAGTCAGTGAAGTGCTGGCCTCGGAAATGGGGCTGCACATCATCCGCTGCGACGAAATCCTGCCCAGCGGCATGATTCCCTTCGCCGAGGTGCGCGCCCGCATCATCGAACGACTGACCGAAAAACGGCGTCAGGAAGCCCAGAAACAATGGGTCAAGCAACTGATGTCGGCTCGCCAGCTGGCGTAAGGCTGTCCGGGAAGTCACCGTCGACGCGGTTGCGCCCGGCCGCCTTGGCCCGGTACAGCGCCCGGTCGGCGCGCAGCAGGGGCTGATCGGGCGAGTCGTCACCGGTAATCAGCAGGGTAGCACCGATGCTGACCGTGAACGGAATGCTACCGAACGAGGTCATCGCCGGCTCGTTCTCGATATTGCGCCGCAGGCGTTCGGCCGCCACCAGCGCATCCTCAGCACTGCTACCGGGCAGCAGCACGGCAAATTCCTCGCCGCCGACCCGCCCCGGCAGATCGACCCGCCGCAGCGAACGGCGCAGCACATCGGCAAAGTGACGCAGTACCTCGTCGCCCGCCGCATGCCCCCAGGTGTCGTTGATCCGCTTGAACCAGTCGAGATCGACCATCAGCAAGGCCGAGGTGAATCCCGTCCGCTGCCAGCGGTGAATCTCGGCCTCGAGTTGCGCGATGAAATGCCGCCGGTTGGCCAGTCCGGTCAGGGTGTCGGTGCTGGCCAGCCAGGTCAGCGCCGCTTCCTTCTCCTTGAGCTCGCTGATGTCGTGAAAAACCACCACGGCGCCAGTACAGACACCGTTTTCCCGGATCGGCGACACCGTCATCTGCACCGGAAAGCTAGTGCCGTCGCGCCGGCGCAGGCTTTCCTCAAGCGACCTCACCTGCCCGTCGGCCAGCGTCAGGGCAATCGGACAGGCAGATTCGTCATAGGGAGAGCCATCGGCGCGTTGCGCATGAATCAAGGCATGCAGGTTGTTACCGACAACTTCCTCGGGCGCGTAACCCAGCATCTTCTGCGCAGCCGGGTTGATGAAGGTCGCCACATGCCCGCGGTCGACACCGAAAATCCCCTCGCCGGCCGCCATCAGCAGGACTTCGTTCTGATGCGACAGCTCCTTGACGCGCGCGGTCTGTTCTAGCAACTGGCTGATCCATTCGCGGCGCGACAGATTGACCAGGAAGAGCACCAGCAACTGGGTCACCGCATAGGCAAAAGCCAGGTTGAAAAACGCCTTGTCCTTGAAATCGCCGCTGGCCTCGATCATCGCGCCGACATCCTGCCAGATCACCACCGAACCGATCGGTGGCCGGGTCGGGTCCTGTAGCCCCGGATAATCGCGCAGCGGGAAACGGATCAACTGGAAGCGGTGTCCTTGATGGTCGACCAGATCGTTGCGAAAAGTCCCGGCATACGCGGGCAGTGCCTTGTCGGCCATCCAGTCGGCCAGTTCGCCGCGCGACGCCGCCAGCAGGTAACAGCAGGCACCGGGCTGCTCGGCAGGGGCCGGCGGACGGTAGTTTTCCCACATTGCCGAGGTGACGGAGGCGGGGTCGAGCAGCACACCAAAGCCGACGGCGGTACGTTCGCTCAGGCGCTCGATGTAACCATCGAAGGCCATGCCGACTTCCATGACCCCCACCAGGGCTCGCGCATCGCCCGGACGAAGCTCGCTGTCGAAGATCGGCGCCGCCCCACGAATGCCGGCGTAGGCGCGCCCCGTCTCGAAACCGCTGGCCGCTGTCCGTTTGCGTTCGACATCGCGCAACAGCCAGCGCAACCCGGCCAGCGAATCGCCATGCTGGGTCGGCGCATGAAAGCGCAGGAAGGACAGGCTGCCCGGCAAGACGAACTGCATCTGGCGGATGCCCAGTTCCTTCTGCATGTAGGACCAGTGCTGGCGCAAATGCAGGTAAAGCTGGCGCCGCAGGAGATCGGCCTCCTCGCCGCAACTACCATTGCCCTCGCCTTCGACCGTGGCGCCGGCCGCCTTGAGCAGGCGGATGACTTCCGGATCGGCGGCAACCATGCCGGCCAGGGCCATCATCTGCTGTTCCAGCTCGCCCTGCGACAACTCGTAGGCCGTCTTCAGGCGCAGCGCCTCACTTTCCAGGCTGGCCTGCAGACGGACATCCACCAGGCGCGCCCCGAACAGGGCGACGCCAGCGAAGATCGCCATCAGCAACAGACTGGCCAGCACAAGAATGGCGCGGTAGGACATGCCTCCCTCTCAGCGGATTGGTATTTTCCTCACTTAGATTATAGGCAAGGCATTTCTTGCCAGTGTTGATATTTATTCCCCGAAAATTCACCAGGCCGGCGTCTCCACCGCAGCCGGTGGTGGCGGCGGTTCGGGCAACCACACACCACTGGCGGCAAACACGGCGGCCAGCGCGATCACCAGGGCCACCACGAGCGCCAGCGCGCCGCCGCCCCGGGCCGATTCGCCCTGGTCGACTTCCTTCCAGCCACGCACCATCGGCTTGACCAGATTGTCCTTCTTCACGTGCGCGTAGAACATGATCGCCGCCAGGTGCAGCACGACCAGCGCGATCAGCACATTGACCGAAAGATGGTGCCAGCCGGTGGCCAGGTTGCTCAGGTCGCGCCCGACCAGGTCGTACAGCGGGCCGACGAAGGCGATGTCGTCGTTGGCCACCAGGCCGGTCAGTAGCTGAAAGATCAGCACGCCAAGCAGGGCGAACACCGAAAAAGCGCCAAGCGGGTTGTGACCCGGTGCCTGCCAGCCGCCCTTGAGATAGGTGGCGATCTTGGCCGGTGTCGGGAAAAACTGGCAGAAACGCGCGTAGGTCGAGCCGACGATGCCCCAGACCAGGCGAAAAACGACCAGGCCAAGCACCAGCAGGCCGATCTTGCCATGCCAGTCGATGAGGTTGCCGCCGACCTTGCCGCTCACCACCAGACCAACGACGGCGACGACCAATAACCAGTGAAACAAGCGGGTGGGCAGATCCCAGACCAGTATTCTTTTTTTGCTGTTCATCCTGAAACTCCTTATCGAATGAAAAGGGCGCCTCGCGGCGCCCCGTTTTGCTTCCTGTCAGGCAAGCAGCTTACTGCTTGGTGCGATAGTCGTCGTGACAGGACTTGCAGGTACCGCCCAGTTTGCCGAAGGCATCCTTGACCGCGCCGGCATTGCCGGTGGCGGCAACCTTGGCCAGCTCGTTGGCGGCTGCGTTGAAGTCGCCGGCGATCTTGCCGACCTTGGGGCCATCGGTGAACAGCGCCGGCTGGACGCGGGTATCGACCCAGCCCTTGCCCTTGTCGCTGCCCGGAACGTAGAGCGCGCCCATGCCGGAATTGGCGATGGCCTGGATCACATTGGCCGCCTTGATCACGTCATCCTTGTTGTAGGTGCCGTCGATATTGGCCTTGATCCGGCTCATGCTCCAGCCCATCGTGGCATAGGCCGACTGACGCCACTTGATGGCATCCTCGACTTTGACCTGGGCATGTGCGGTGGTGACGGTCGCCGTAGCGATCAGTGCGAGCAGCAACTTGCTTTTCATCGTGTAATCTCCGTTGTGTTGAAGGAAAATGATTGATTTTGCGAACCACTACGCCCCCGAAGTTCTCTGACGGATTATACGCAGCCAGCCCGGCGGCATGACAGCCCGCTCGCTGACCGATATTCACGAAACCAATGAATGAATTCGAACGATAAGCCAATGGCAAGCGCATGCCGGCACAAAGTTCGTTCTGGCGAAAGCGGTTCGCGCTAAGCTGGCAGTTCATGAATGCAACGGAGTCTGGAATGAAACGCGACGCCAACTGCCCTCTTTGCGGCGCAAAAATCCCCCCTTCGGCCTGGCTCGATGCCTGCGACGAACTGGTCGATAGCGAGGGCGGCATTCTCGCCGCCCGTTGCCCGGCCTGCCAGGGACGCCTGGAGATCCTGCCGCAAGCCGGCCGCCTGCAACTCGGCTTCCGCAATGGTGCGCGCTTCGAGAGCGCGCTGGATATCGACTATCCCGGGCTTGCCGTCACCCTGAGCGACGGCCGTTTGTGCCTGCGGGCCGACGGGCGGGAATGGACCTTTGTTGAAGACGCGGACTGAGGCGTCGCCTCAAACTGCGAATACGTGCTTGACCCGCAGCACCGGCGCCCCGGCTTCGATCTTCAGCAGACGGGCGATATTCGGGTGCTTGCCGGGGTTGGCGCGCTCGTCCTCGCTGTGTTCGGCGAAGATTTCAATGCCTTTTTTTGCCGCTTCAACATTGATCGAACCGTAGGTCTGGGCCAGATGGTTGTAGACGGCCAGCGAACCCTGGCTGCCGGCCTTGTTCTCGATCGTGGCGACGACATTGCCGTCGGCATCGAGCAGGTTGAGCGCCGCGAGATGAGAGATGCCGGGGAGTTTCTTGAGGTTTTCCGCGAAGGACATTGTTTTTCTCCATGAAAAAGGCCGATCCGCAAAGCGAATCGGCCTGTCGGGGTCGTTGCTGTCAGATACGCTTGGCCAGTTCGGCGGCCTTGCCGGTGTAGTCCCACGGCGTCAGCTTGAGCAGTTCGGCCTTGGCGGCTTCCGGAATGTCCAGCGTGGACACGAAGGCCTGCATGCCGTCGCGCGAAACGCGGGTGCCGCGGGTCAGTTCCTTGAGCTTTTCATAGGCGTTCGGCACGGCGTAGCGGCGCATCACCGTCTGGATCGGCTCGGCGAGCAGTTCCCAGTTGGCGTCGAGGTCGGCCTTCATCAGGTCGGCGTTGATTTCCAGCTTGCTCAGGCCTTTCAACAGCGAGTCGTAGCCGAGCAGCGTGTAGCCGAGGCCGACGCCCATGTTGCGGAGCACCGTCGAATCGGTCAGGTCGCGCTGCCAGCGCGAGATCGGCAGCTTTTCGGCGAGGAACTTGAGCATGGCGTTGGCCAGGCCGAGGTTGCCTTCGGAGTTCTCGAAGTCGATCGGATTGACCTTGTGCGGCATCGTCGACGAGCCGATTTCGCCGGCCTTGACCTTCTGCTTGAAGAAACCGAGCGAGATGTAGCCCCAGACGTCGCGGTCGAGATCGACCAGGATGCTGTTGGCGCGGGCGAAGGCGTCGAACAGCTCGGCCAGCGCGTCGTGCGGCTCGATCTGGATGGTGTAGGGGTTGAAGGTCAAGCCGAGCGACTCGACGAAGCGCTTGGCAAAGCCTTCCCAGTCGTAGCCCGGGTAGGCGGCCAGGTGGGCGTTGTAGTTGCCGACGGCACCGTTGATCTTGCCGAGCAGTTCGACCTGGGCGATGCGGACGCGGGCGCGTTGCAGGCGGTAAGCGACGTTGGCCATTTCCTTGCCCATCGTCGACGGCGTCGCCGGCTGGCCGTGGGTGCGGCTCATCATCGGAATGTCGGCGTAGGCGTGAGCCAGTTCGCGCAGCTTGGCGATGACCTTGTCCAGCGTCGGCAGCATGGCCTGTTCGCGGGCGCCCTGACACATCAGCGCGTGCGACAGGTTGTTGATGTCTTCCGAGGTGCAGGCGAAATGGATGAATTCGCTGACCTTGACCACTTCGGCATTGCCCTTGGTCTTATCCTTGATCCAGTATTCGAGCGCCTTGACGTCGTGGTTGGTGGTCGCTTCGATGGCCTTGACCTCAGCCGCCTGCACCGGGCCGAAATTGGCGACCAGGGCGTCCAGTTCGGCGATGGTCGCCGGCGAGAAAGCGGCGATTTCGGTGAAATGCGCTTCAGCAGCGAGCGCCTTCAGCCACTCGATCTCGACCTTGAGGCGGGCACGGATCAGGCCGAACTCGGAGAAATGTTCGCGCAGGGCGTCGACCTTGCCGGCGTAGCGGCCGTCGAGCGGGGAAATGGCGGTCAGGGGATTGAAGTCCATAAATGCGTCCTTTTCGGTGAGGGCGTGATTTTACCCGCCCGACCACACCCAGCGCCATACGCTATAATTGCACTCCCCAATCCAAGAGCATGCGATGAAGCTGATCGGCACCCATACCAGCCCCTACGTCCGCAAAGTCCGGATCGTCCTGGCTGAAAAAAAGATGGAATACGATTTCGTGATCGATTCGCCCCGTCAGGCCGGTAGCACCGTACCCGACATCAATCCGCTGGGCCGCATTCCGGCCCTGCTGCTTGACGACGACACCCCGCTGTTCGACTCGCGGGTCATCGTCGAGCACATCGACAACATCACCCCGAACAACAAGCTGCTGCCGGCGCCGAACCGCGAGCGCACCGAGGTCAAACGCTGGGAAGCCGTCGCCGACGGCCTCAACGACGCGGCCGTCAGTGCGGTCATGGAAGGCCTGCGCCCGAAGAAGGAACAGAGTGCCGACTGGATCGCCCGCCAGCGCGACGTGATCACGCGGACGCTGCGCTTCATGGAAACGCATCTGGGCGAAAAGAACTTCTGCATGGGCACCCATTTCTCGCTGGCCGACATCGCTGTCGGTGCCTCACTCGGCTACCTCTGCCTGCGCTTCCGCGACATCGCCTGGCAGGAAAGCCACCCCAACCTGGCCCGCCTGTACGACAAGTTGATGCAGCGCCAGTCGTTCATCGACACGGTGCCGCAGACCTGACCCGGTCAAAAACACCTTACCAGGGCGCCGCAACGGCGCCTTTTTTATTCTGAACCCGGCAGCATCTGCAGGGTCAATGAAGCACTCCCCCTTTTAGATCACGCCCATGCACCGGATTTTCAACTCACTCTGCACCGCACTCAACGAGCGCGATGGTGACACCCACGACCACTGCAGCCGGGTCGTTGCACTGGCCCAGGAACTCGGCCGGCACATCGAGCTCGACAGCAATGAACTCGCCCTGCTCAGCCTCGGCGCCGGCCTGCACGACATCGGCAAGATCGGCATCCCCGACCGCGTGCTGCACAAGCCCGGCCGCTTTGCCGAAGACGAACTGGAGACCATGCGCCGCCACCCGCTGATCGGCGAAAGGATCGTTCGCGCCATCGCCGATCAACGCGCTGACCGGCTTGCTGAAATCGTCCGTCACCACCACGAGAACTTCGACGGCACGGGTTATCCGGACGGCCTGCGCGGCACCGCGATTCCGCTATTCGCCCGCATCGTCTCGCTGACCGACAACTACGACGCGATGGCGGCGCCGCGCCCCTACCATCCGGGACGCACGCATCACGAAATCATCGACCTGATGTCCGGGCCGGACGCAGAAAAATTCGACCCCGACCTACTGCACGCCTTCCGCCACGTCATCGAACACTCGCCGATGCGCGCTGCCTGACGACGACTAGCGGATCACTCCACCGCCCAGGCAAACCCGGCTTTCGTAAACCACCACCGACTGACCCGGCGTGAGCGCCCACTGCGGTTCGGCGAAGCGGATCGTGCAGGTTTCACCATCGACCGCCTCGACATGGCAGGGCTGATCGCTGGTCCGGTAACGCGGCTTGGCGGTGTAAACCCAGTGGGTGTGCGGCACCCGTCCGGACACCCAGCTCAACTGCTCGGCGAGCAGGTCGTCGCGCAGCAGTGCCGGGTGATCGTGCCCCTGGACGACGTAGAGCACGTTCTTCTCCATGTCCTTGCCGGCGACGAACCAGGCGTCGTGATCGCCACCGCCGGGCTGGCCCTTCTCCTTCAAACCGCCGATGTGCAGGCCTTTGCGCTGGCCGATGGTGTGGTACATCAGACCGTCGTGGCTACCGAGCACCTTGCCGTCGTCGAGACGGCGGATTTCGCCCTGTTTGGGCGGCAGGTAGCGACTCAGGAAGTCCTTGAACGGCCGCTCGCCGATGAAGCAGATGCCGGTCGAGTCCTTCTTGGTGGCGACGTGCAGGCCTTCGCTTTCGGCGATCTTGCGCACTGCACGCTTGTAAAGGTCGGCCAGCGGGAACAGCGTTTTCGATAGCTGCGCCTGGTTCAGCCGGTAGAGGAAATAGCTCTGGTCCTTGGTCCCGTCCTCGGCCTTGAGCAACTGGTATTCGCCGTTGAACTCGCGCACACCGGCGTAGTGACCGGTGGCGATCTTCTCGGCGCCCAGTTGCATGGCGTGGTCAAGGAAGGCCTTGAACTTGATTTCCGAGTTGCACAGGATGTCCGGATTCGGGGTGCGCCCGGCCTGGTACTCGCGCAGAAACTCGGCGAACACGCGGTCACGGTATTCGGCAGCGAAATTGACCACCTCGACGTCGATGCCGATGACGTCGGCGACGCTCATCACGTCGATCAGGTCCTGACGCGTCGAGCAGTATTCGTCGTTGTCGTCGTCTTCCCAGTTCTTCATGAACAGGCCGATCACCTTCCAGCCCTGGCGCTTCAACAGCAGCGCCGCGACCGACGAATCGACACCGCCCGACAATCCTACTACCACGGTTCCCTTAGACATCGGGCCCAGCCCCTTTCTTCCATTCGTCCAGCGGCAGGATCACCGCCGGCTCTCCGTTGTTCACAAACCAGCTATCGACGACGTAACGTCCGCCGTCGCTCGCTTCGATGACCGCCGACCAGTGGTTGGCGATCAGCCCCAGAAAATATCGCGCCTGCGGTTCCAGCACCCTATGCCAGCGCAGCCATTTGCGCTCGTCCAGCAACTGCAGCAGGCGGGTGGTCGAAGTCGAGTGATCGATGCAATCCATCCTGCCCGCCACGTAGCCATCCGCGTGATTGCCGGCGCGGTCGTTGGCGATCGCCGACTGCTCGCCGCCCCATCGATACAACCGTCCTACGACCTCGGCCAGGACATCGCGTTCCCCCGGCGCATCGGCGGCGGCAAGCAGCAAGCGCCGGATTTCGTCCATCTGCGCGGCGGAGTAGACGATCTCTGCCTGGGCGACGCAACTGTAACCGTGACAGACGGCCACCCGTGCCTCGCCGGCCACCGCCGGCAGCACGAAAAAGGCCAGCAGCACGAACAGCCGACGCATCAGTCGTAATGCACCAGCAGATCGAGCGGATGCCGCTTGCCGGCCAGCCAGTCCTCGCAACAGCGCAGGATCAGCGGGCTGCGATGGCGCGCCTGCGTGGCCCGGACTTCGTCGAGGGTCAGCCAGCAGGCGCCGACGATACCGTCGTCGAGCTGGCGACCGGCGTCGTAGCCGCGCAATTCGCCGGTAAAGGCAAAACGCAGGTAGGTGACATCCTTGGCCGGATGCCGCCAGTGATACACACCGACCAGATGCGTCGGCTTGAAGTGGTAGGCCGTTTCCTCGAGCGTTTCGCGGATCACCGCATCGACCAGCGCTTCGCCTTGTTCGAGGTGACCGGCCGGCTGATTGAAGGCCAGCCCGGTTTCGGTTTCCTCCTCGACCAGCAGGAATTTCCCGTCGCGGAAAATCACGGCGGCGACAGTCACGTTCGGCTTCCAGATCATCGGTGGCATCTTGTGCAAAAGCATTATTTTAACCGCTGATTTCGGCTAAAATCGTGCGCTTTCAAGAGAGCATCACGGAGATTCCCACCATGTCCATGTCGGATCGCGACGGTTTCATTTGGCAGGATGGCAAGCTTGTGCCCTGGCGCGAAGCGACCACCCACGTCCTCACCCACTCCCTGCACTACGGCATGGGCGTATTCGAGGGCGTCCGCGCCTACAAGACCGAATCCGGCACCGCGATCTTCCGGCTCAAGGAACATACCGAGCGCCTGTTCCGCTCGGCGCACATCTTCCAGATGCAGATGCCGTACTCGCAGGAAGAACTGAACGAGGCGCAGAAGGAAGTCATCCGCGCCAACAAGCTCGAATCCGGCTACCTGCGTCCGCTCGCCTTCTACGGCTCGGAAAAGATGGGCGTTTCGCCCAAGGGTGCCAAGGTGCACGTGATCATCGCCGCCTGGCCGTGGGGTGCCTACCTCGGTGAGGAAGGCCTGCAGCGCGGCATCCGCATCAAGACCTCGTCCTACACCCGTCACCACGTGAACATCACCATGGTCCGTGCCAAGGCCTCGGGTAACTACATGAACTCGATCCTGGCCAACAACGAGGCCACGACCGACGGCTACGACGAAGCCCTGCTGCTCGATCCGGAAGGCTATGCCTGCGAAGGCGCCGGCGAGAACCTGTTCATCGTCAAGAACGGCAAGCTGTACACGCCGGACCTGACCGCCTGCCTGGAAGGCATCACCCGCGCCACGGTCATGCAACTGGCCGGCGAACTGGGCATCGAAGTCGTCGAGAAGCGCATCACCCGCGACGAAGTCTATTGCGCCGACGAAGCCTTCTTCACCGGCACCGCCGCCGAAGTGACGCCGATCCGCGAACTCGACAACCGCCAGATCGGTGTCGGCTACCGTGGCCCGATCACCAAGGCGCTGCAGGAAATGTACTTCGACGTGGTCTATGGCCGCTCGGCCGCCCACGCCGACTGGCTGGCCCACGTCTGATCGCTATCCTCAGGGAGAGAACGATGTCCGATAACAAGACCATCGAAGTCACCGCCGCCGACCTGCCGCTGCACTGCCCGCAGCCGGGCTCGGCGCTGTGGAGCCAGCATCCGCGCGTCTTTCTCGACGTGCTGAAGACCGGCGAAGTCGTCTGCCCCTACTGCAGCACGAAGTATGTCTTCACCGGTGAGGCGCCCAAGGGCCATCACTGACACAGGGACGGCGGGCACAACACCCGCCGTTTTCACATGAAGAAAGCCCTCATCGTCGCCCCCTCGTGGATCGGCGACACGATCATGGCGCAGCCGCTGTTCGCGCGGCTGGTCGAGCGCCATCCCGGCCTGCAGATCGACGCCCTGGCACCGCGCTGGGTGGCGCCGGTGCTGCGCCGCATGGACGAGATCGCCGACCTTGTCGACAGCCCCTTCGGCCACGGCCAGCTCTCGCTCAAGGCACGCTGGCGGCTGGCCCGCGAACTGGCGGCGCGCGATTACGACGCCGTCTGGGTCCTGCCCAACTCGCTGAAGTCGGCGCTGGTCCCGTTTCTCGCCGGCATCCCGCAACGCATCGGTTTCACCGGCGAGTCGCGCTACGGCCTGATCAACGTCCGCCACACGCTCGACAAAGCGGCCCTGCCGCTGATGCTCGAACGCTTCATGCAACTGGCCGAGACGCCCGGTGCCGCGCTGCAGCGGCCGCTGGCCTATCCGCGCCTGCGCTCGACCGCCGCCGACCAGGCACGCACGCTCGGCGAACTCGGCATGGAACGTCCGGCCCGGGTCGTCGCCTTCTGCCCCGGCGCCGAGTACGGCCCGGCCAAGCGTTGGCCGGCCGCGCATTTCGCCGAACTGGCGCGAACCCTGGCCGGGCGCGGCTACGCCGTGTGGCTGTTCGGCTCGCCCAAGGATCACGCGGTCGCCGAGGAAATCGCCACCTTGGCCCCCGGCTGCTGCCGCAACCTCTGTGGCGCAACGAGCCTCGACCAGGCGGTCGACCTGCTCGCCCTGAGCGATTTCGTGGTCTGCAACGATTCCGGCCTGATGCACGTTGCCGCTGCCGTCGACCGGCCCATCGTCGCCCTCTACGGCTCGTCGTCGCCCGGTTTCACGCCGCCGCTGTCCGACCGGGCCGACATCCTCAGCCTGAAACTCGACTGCAGCCCCTGCTTCAAGCGCGACTGCCCGCTCGGCCACCTCGATTGCCTGAACCGGCTTTCCCCCACGCAAGTCGCCGCCGCCTGCGAGAAATGGATACCCGCATGAGCCAGCCGATCACCTTCGCCTCGCCCGACGACCTGGAAATCGCCTTTTACGACGCCCTCACCGGCGGCGATGCCGACCTGTTGATGCACTACTGGTGCGAGGACGACGAAACCCTGTGCGTGCATCCGACCGGGGTGCGCCTGACCGGCATCGTGCCGATCCGCGAAAGCTGGCGCAGCATCTTTGCCAACGCCCGCCTGCGTATCCAGCCCGAGCGCATCGCCCACTGGCAGGGCACGGTGATGGCGGTACATCACCTGACCGAAATCCTGTTCGTCGGGGACGATCCCTCGCCGCACGGGCCGCTGCACGTCACCCACGTCTATGTCCGGGGCGCCCACGGCTGGCGCCTGGCCAGCCGCCACGCCTCGGCCGCCGACGACGGCCACCAGGCGATGGCCGACGCCATGCCGCACACCCTGCATTGAGCGCTCAACCGCCCGCCTATCACGCGCCGTCCTGGCTGCCGGGCGGCCACCTGCAGACGCTGTGGCCGCTGCTGATCAAGCCGCGCCCGCTGCCGCTGCGCCGGGAACGCTGGCCGACGCCGGACGGCGATTTCATCGACGTCGATTTTCTCGATGCGCCGGACGACGCACCGACGCTGGTGCTTTTCCACGGTCTCGAAGGCAGTTCGCGCAGCCACTACGCGATCTCGACCGCGCACGCCTGCCGGGCCGCCGGCTGGCGCCTGGTGCTGCCGCACTTCCGCGGCTGTTCGGGCGAACTGAACCGGCAGCCGCGCGCCTACCATTCCGGCGACAGCGACGAGATCAACTGGATCCTTCGTCGCATCCAGGCCGGGCAAGGTGGCCGGCGACTGCACGCGGCCGGCGTCTCGCTCGGCGGCAACGCGTTGCTCAAGTGGGCCGGCGAACGCGGCACAGCCGCCGCCGAGGTGGTCACCGGCGTCGCCGCGATGTGCGCGCCGCTCGACCTCGCCGCCTGCGGCCACCACCTGGCGCGCGGTTTCAACCGCGTCTATACCCGGCACTTCCTGAACACGTTGAAAGCCATCTCGGCCGAGCGCCTGCGCCGTTTCCCCGGCATCTTCGACGAAACCCGCATGCGCCGCGCCGCCAACCTGTGGCAGTTCGACGACGCCGTCACCGGCCCGGTGCACGGCTTTGCCGGCGCCGACGATTACTGGCGGTGCTGTTCGGCCAAGCCCTTCCTGAAATCGATTGCCGTCCCGGCACTGGCGGTCAATCCGAAGAACGACCCGTTTCTGCCCGCCCGCTTCTTGCCCGGCGCCGCCGAAGTGGCCGCCTGCGTCCGCCTTGAACAACCGGCCAGCGGCGGTCACGTCGGTTTTGTCGGCGGCAGCTTCCCCGGACGGCTGGACTGGCTCCCGCAAAGGCTTTTACACTTCTTCCTTTTCGAAACGTCATAAGCATCCATCATGAGCCAACCTCTTCCCGCAGAAATCTTCAAGGCCTACGACATCCGTGGGATCGTCAACAAATCGCTGACCGCCGATGTCGTCCGTCAAGTCGGCCAGGCACTCGGCACGCTGGCGCTCGAACAGGGCCAGGCGGCCATCGCCGTCGGTCGCGACGGCCGCCTGTCGGGACCGGAACTGGCCGGTGCGCTGATGGACGGCATCATGGCCGCCGGCTGTGACGCCATCGACGTCGGCTGCGTGCCGACCCCGCTGACCTATTTCGCCGCCTACGAACTCGGTTGCAACTCCTGCGTCTCGGTCACCGGCAGCCATAACCCGCCGGATTACAACGGGCTGAAGATGGTCATCGGCGGCACCACCCTGGCGCTGGAGGCGATCCAGGACCTCAAGCGCCGCATCGAAGCAGGCAATCTCAAGTCCGGCCAGGGCCAGCGGCGCTCGGCCGAAGTCGTCGCCGCCTACATCGACAAGATCGTCGCCGACGTCAAGCTGGCCCGCCCGCTGAAGATCGTCATGGATTGCGGTAACGGGGTGGCCGGCGCGGTCGCACCGGAACTGTTCAAGCGCCTGGGTTGCGAGATCGTGCCGTTGTATTGCGAGGTTGACGGCAACTTCCCCAACCACCACCCGGACCCGTCCAAGCCGGAAAACCTGGCCGACGTGGTCCAGGCGCTCAAGGATACCGACGCCGAAATCGGCATCGCCTTCGACGGCGACGGCGACCGTCTCGGCGTCGTCACCAAGGACGGCGAAATCATCTACCCGGACCGCCAGCTGATGCTGTTCGCTGCCGACGTGCTGGCGCGCGTGCCGGGCGGGACCATCATCTACGACGTCAAATGCACGCGCCTGCTGGCCCCGTGGATCAAGCAGCACGGCGGCACGCCGCTGATGTGGAACACCGGCCACGCGCTGGTCAAGGCAAAACTCAAGGAAACCGGCGCCCCGCTGGCCGGCGAGATGTCCGGCCACACCTTCTTCAAGGAACGCTGGTACGGTTTCGACGACGGTTTGTACACCGGCGCCCGCCTGCTCGAAATCCTGAGCCGCTCGGCCGACGTCAATGCCCCGCTGAAGGCGCTGCCGAATTCGCCATCGACCCCGGAACTGAACATCAAGATGGCCGAAGGCGAACCCTTCGTCCTGATCGACAAGCTCAAGGCCGAAGGCCGCTTCGACGGCGCCGAAGAGATCATCACCATCGACGGCGTACGCGTAGAATACAAGGATGGTTTCGGCCTGGCCCGGCCGTCGAACACGACGCCGGTGGTCGTGCTGCGCTTCGAAGCGGACAACGCCGAAGCACTGGCGCGCATCCAGGCCGGCTTCCGGCAGGCGCTGAACGCCGTCTGGCCGGGGATACAACTGCCGTTCTAAGGAGATTTCGTGAGCGACGCCGCCGATCAGCTTTTTCTCGGACGCCAACCCATCCTTGACCGCGACCAGCGGCTCCACGCTTACGAACTGCTCTTCCGCAACGGCAGCGGCAATGCCGCCGACGTCACCGACGGCGTCGCGGCAACCGCCACGGTCATTGCCAATGCCTTCACCGAACTCGGCGTCGAAGCGGCGCTCGGCAACTGCCGGGGCTTCATCAACGTCGACGAGGAATTCCTGTTCAGCGACATGCTGGAACTGCTGCCCCGCCAGTCGGTGGTGCTGGAAATCCTTGAAACCGTTCCGCCCAGCGAAGCCGTCGTCGACCGCTGCCGGATGTTGAAGGCCGCCGGCTTCACGCTGGCGCTCGACGACGTCATCCAGCTCGCCCCGGAATACGCCGAACTGCTCTCGCTGGTGGAAATCGTCAAGGTCGACATCCAGCCGCTCAGCCGCGTCGAACTGATGCAACTGGCGATGAAACTGAAGCCGAGCGGCAAAGTCCTGCTCGCCGAAAAGGTCGACTCCCGGGAACAGATGGAACAATGCATGAAGCTCGGCTTCTCGCTGTTCCAGGGCTATTACTTCGCCAAGCCGACCATCATCGCCGGCCGCAAGCTCGACCATTCCCAGCTTTCGCTGATGAAGCTGATGGGCCTGCTGCTCTCGGACGCCGATACCGGCGCGATTGAACAGGCGCTGAAACCCGAACCCGGCCTGACCATGAACCTGCTGCGCATGACCAATTCGGTCGGCAGCGGCACTACCGAAACGATCACTTCGCTGGGCCACGCCATCGCCGTGCTCGGCCGGCGCCAGTTGCAGCGCTGGCTGCAACTCCTGCTGTTCGCTTCCGGCAGCCAGAACGGCACCGCCAGCCCCTTGCTGCAACTGGCGGCAACCCGCGGCCGCCTGATGGAGCTGCTGGCCGCCGAAGTCGAACCGGCCAACCCGGCTTTCGCCGACAAGGCCTTCATGGTCGGCATCATGTCGCTGATGCCGGTGCTGGTCGGCCAGCCGATCCGCGAGATCGTGGCCCCGCTCGGCCTCGGCGACGATGTCAAAGGCGCGCTGTGCGACGACACCGGCCCACTGGCCGACCTGCTCAGCCTGACCGAATGCAGCGAGAGCGGCGACCTGTCGCGTCTGGCCAGCTGCTTTGCCCGCCTGCCGGCGATCGGCCCCAAGGCCCTCAACCGGGCACAGACCGGCGCCCTGCAATGGGCCAACAGCCTGACCCAGGAAAAATCCGCTTGAGGCTACGGTTACACAAGCAGCGACAAGACAATACAAACGCCGCCAGGATGCTGCGGCACAATGTCAGCCTGTTTCCCCAACCCTGTCAGCCACAATGAATCGCTTTCACGCCCGCAGCAACTTCGTCCGCCCACCGCAAACCCTGCTCGGGCGCATCGTTGCCTTCATCCTGACCGGCGTGCTGATCGTACTGGCGCTGATGTTCTCGCTGGTAGCACTGGCGGTGGCCGCTGTCGGCGGTTTGCTCTTCGCCGGCTGGTTCTGGTGGAAGACCCGCGCCCTGCGCAAGGCCATGCGCGAAGCCGCGCCGATGCCGGGCCAGGCCGGCGGCGGCGACTTCATCGACGGGGAATGCGTCCGGGAAACCCCGGACGATCGTTTGCTGCGCTGAGCGCTCAGCGCATCTTCGGATTCAGCGAACCGCGGTTGTAATCCTTGTCACCGGGCATCACGTAGCGGCCGATACCGCCGATCACGATCCCCTGAGACTCGATTGGGCGAGTCTTGTTTTCCGGATATTCGGCAGCAACTTTCTGCGCTTCCGCCGCCTTGGCCTGATCGACATATTCCCAGCGACCGTTCGGGAACAAGCGTACCGACTGGCCATCGGCCGTCACCGCCGTCAGTGGCGTACGATCCAGTTCCGTCGCCAGGGCCGGCCCAGCGGCAAGCAAGGCAATCATCAGCATTTTTTTCACAGTTTTCCCTCCACCCAGGACTTGACCGAAGCCAGCGCCGCCGGCAGGTTTTCCGGCTGGGTGCCGCCGGCCTGCGCCATGTCCGGACGCCCGCCACCCTTGCCGCCGACCTGCTGGGCAACCATATTGACCAGCTCGCCGGCCTTGACCTTGCCGGTCAGGTCGGCGGTGACGCCGGCGATCAGCGTCACTTTGCCATCGGCCACCGAAGCCAGCAGGATCGCCGCCGACTTCAGCTTGTCCTTCAACTTGTCCATGGTCTCGCGCAGGGTCGCCACGTCGGCACCTTCCAGCGTTGCCGCCAGGACTTTCGCACCCTTGACGTCGACCGCGCCGGCGGCCAGATCGTCGCCCTGCGAGGCGGCCAGTTTGGACTTCAGGCGGGCCAGTTCCTTTTCCAGCGAACGGACGTTGTCGAGCATGCCGGCGATGCGCTCGGCGATATCGTCCGGCTGCGTCTTCAACAGCGCCGAGATGCCGGCGACGCGGGTCGCCTGTTCCTGGACGTAGGCCAGTGCATTGGTGCCGGTGACCGCTTCGACGCGGCGCACGCCGGCAGCAACGCCGGCTTCGGAGACGATCTTGAACAGACCGATGTCGCCGCTGCGGGCGACGTGGGTGCCGCCGCACAGTTCCTTGGAAGAACCGATGGCGACGACGCGTACTTCATCGCCGTACTTCTCGCCGAAGAGCATCATCGCGCCGGATTTCTGCGCGTCTTCGAGCCCCATCACCCGGCTGTCGGTCGCGGCGTTGGCAAGGATCTCGGCATTGACGATTTCTTCGACCTCACGGATTTCCTCGGCGCTCATCGGCGAATTGTGGGCGAAGTCGAAACGGGTCTTGTCCGGATCGACCTGCGAGCCCTTCTGCTGAACGTGGGCGCCGAGCACTTCGCGCAGCGCCTTGTGCATCAGGTGGGTGACCGAATGGTTACGGGCAGTGGCAGCGCGGGCGACGGCATCGACGCGAGCGCCGACTTCCTGGCCGACGGCCAGTTTGCCGGTCTTGAGGATGCCGTGGTGGCCGAACACGGCGGCCTGGATCTTCAGCGTATCTTCGACCGCGAAGATGCCGCCAACGCCCTTGAGTTCGCCACGGTCGCCGCACTGGCCGCCGGATTCGGCGTAGAACGGGGTGTGATCGAGGACGACGACACCGAGGTCACCTTCGTGCAGTTCATCGACCGCCGCGCCGTCCTTGTACAGCGCCAGCACCTTGCCCTTGGCGTCGAGCGATTCGTAGCCGTGGAAGGTCGTTTCGGCGCCGGCATATTCCAGATTGACCGCCATCTTGAACTTGCCAGCGGCACGCGCCTGTTCCTTCTGGCGGGCCATGGCGGCGTCGAAGGCGGCGCCGTCGACGGTGACGTCGCGCTCGCGGCAGATGTCGGCGGTCAGGTCGAGCGGGAAGCCGTAGGTGTCGTGCAGCTTGAACGCGGTTTCGCCGTTGAACACCGTGACGCCCTTGTCGGCCATCGCGGCGAGTTCGCCTTCGAGGATTTCCATGCCGTTCTCGATGGTCGCGAAGAAGCGGTCTTCTTCCTGCTTCAGCGTGGCGACGATCTTGGCCTGGTTTTCCTTGAGTTCCGGATAGGCCTCGCCCATCTCGCCGACCAGATCGGGGACGATGCGGTGGAAGAAGGCGGCGCGGGCGCCGAGCTTGTAGCCGTGGCGAATGGCGCGGCGAATGATGCGGCGCAGCACGTAGCCACGGCCTTCATTGCCCGGGATGACGCCATCGGCGATCAGGAAGGAGCAGGCACGGACATGGTCGGCAAGCACCTTGAGCGACGGCGAATTCATGTCGGCGTCGCTGGTTTCGCGGGCAGCGGCGGCGATCAGTGCCTGGAACAGGTCGATTTCGTAGTTGGCATGCACGCCCTGCAACACGGCGGAGATGCGCTCCAGGCCCATGCCGGTATCGACCGACGGCTTGGGCAGCGGATGCATGACGCCCTGCTCGTCGCGGTTGAACTGCATGAAGACGTTGTTCCAGATTTCGATGAAACGGTCGCCGTCTTCTTCCGGCGATCCCGGGGGGCCGCCCCAGTGCTTCTCACCGTGGTCGTAGAAGATTTCGGTGCACGGGCCGCAGGGGCCGGTATCGCCCATCATCCAGAAGTTGTCGGACGCGTAGCGGCTGCCCTTGTTGTCGCCGATGCGCACGATCTTCTCAGCCGGCACGCCGACTTCCTTGTGCCAGATGTCGTAGGCCTCGTCATCCTCGGCGTACACGGTGACCATCAGCTTGTCCTTGGGCAGGCCATAGACCTCGGTCAGCAGCTCCCAGGCGTACTTGATCGCGTCGCGTTTGAAGTAGTCGCCGAAGCTGAAGTTGCCGAGCATCTCGAAGAAGGTGTGGTGACGCGCGGTGTAGCCGACGTTTTCGAGGTCGTTGTGCTTGCCGCCGGCGCGCACGCATTTCTGCGAGGTCGTCGCCCGGTTGTAGGGGCGCTTGTCGAAACCGAGGAAGACGTCCTTGAACTGATTCATGCCGGCGTTGGTGAATAGCAGCGTCGGATCGTCGTGCGGCACCAGCGAGCTGGACGAGACGATCTGGTGGCCCTTGGCGGCAAAGAAGTCGAGGAATTTCTGGCGGATTTCGGCGCTTTTCATGAACGATCTGCCCCTTGGGCTCGAAGAATACGGAACCCGTGATTTTAAAAGAAAAAATGCCGATCCGCGCTCAGGTGGCAGCGTCTGCCGCAAAAAGATCGAGGCGGTCAGTAAACAGGCTGTTCACGCCCCAGGCCAGCAGACGCTCCGCCTGTACCGCTTCGTTGACCGTATAGCAACACAGCAGCAGGCCCTGCTGGCGAACCGCTGCCGCCTGCTCCGGGCTCAGTTGGGTCGCGTCGCAATGAACGGAAACGGCCCCGAGCTGGCGAACCATCGCCGGCCAATCGCCGGGCAAGGTTTCGAACAGCACCCCCCGCGGCAGTTCCGGCGCGAGATCGCGACAGATTTCCAGGGCTTCCAGCGAGAACGAGGACAACAGCGGCGGCAGCGAGTCGCCGCCCCACAAAGTTTGCGCTTGGCGGACGACGACTTCGGCAGTCTGCCGCGCCAGCCCCTGCGCCGGCTTGATTTCGACATTGGCGCGCAGGCCTAGTTGCCGGCAAAGCAGCGCCGCCTCGCTCAGGCTCGGCACCCGTTCGCCGGCGCCGGCGTCGAGCGCTGAGAGTTCACGATCGCCGGTCCGGCAGACCGCGCCGTGGCCGTTGGTGGTGCGCTCCAGGGTTTCGTCGTGAATCAGGAAAGGTGAGGCATCGGCGCTCAACATCACGTCGAACTCGACCGCCCGGAATCCCATCCGGGCCGCCAGACGGATGCCGGCCAGCGTATTTTCGGGCGCCAGCGCGCCGCCGCCCCGGTGGGCAATCCAGCGGGGCAGGCGTAAAGCGCTCAGAAGGGCTGGACCTTCTTCAGGGCGGGGCGTGCGCCGAGTACCGAATTGCCACGGCTGACCGCCGTGTCGAGCGCGGCCTTGGCCGGCTTCTCGTCGGCCCAGACGGCGCTCAGCTCTTCGTCGGCGATGATGCGCGCACCATCGACATTGCTGACCCGCAGCGACGGCGTATCGGCCTTGCCCTGCAGCGAGGCGTAGGCTGCGTCGAGCGCCTGCTTGCCATCCTGCAGCAGGCGGCTGAGCGAGGCCAGGCGCGCCGCTTCGGTCATCGGCAGACCACCGTGGTTGCGCACCAGTTCGATCTGGATTTCCGGCGACAGCAGGAAGGAAACAAAACGCGCCGCCTGACGATATTCAGCCGCCGGCTTGCCGGCACCGACCCACAGCGACGGGCCGTCGGCCAGCGCCGGACGGCGACCGCCATAGACATCGTCGTGATACGGCAGCGGCGCAACGCCGAGTTCGACACCGCGCGCATCCTGGAAGTCGGCGTGCTCGCGGGAATCGGTGGTGATCATCGCGCACTGGCCGTCGCGGAACCGCTGGCTGGCTTCATTGCCGTGACCGAACTGGCGGAAATAGCGGGCCTTGCTCCAGGTCGCCATCATCGCCACATGCTTGACCTGCGGCAGCGCGTTGAAACGCAGTCCGCCCTTGGCGTCGGTGGCCGGCACGCCGGAAACGGCGCTGACATTGTCGATATGCACCCACACCGGCCACGACGAGGTGTACGGGCAGTCATAGCCGGCCGATTGCAGCTTGTCGAGATAGCCCTGCATTTCGAACCAGGTCTTCGGCGCCACGTCGGGATTCAGCCCGGCTTTGCGGAAGGCGTTCTTGTTGTAGAACAGCACCGGCGTCGAATAGAGCACCGGCAGGGCCACCAGGCGGCCCCGAGCGTCGGTGACACCCGGCTTGAGCACTTCCGACAAGCTCAGCGACAGCGGAACACCCGCCCGGCTCATCATCGAGTGCAGCGGCACAAAATCCTTGGGCTGGCTGAGCACATCGCTCATCTGATAGCGGCTGAGCAGGTTCAGCGTCGCCGGCTTGTCGCCTTTCTCGATCCGGACCAGACGAATCGAATTACCGGTTTCCTTGCGATAGCGCTCGATGATCTCAGCCAGACGGGCTTCGTTGGCGGCATCGAGGTTATGCGCCAGCGTCGGCTCGACGGCCGGCGCCTTGGCCGGTGTTTTGGCAGCATGACCGGGCCCGGCCAGCATCAGGGAAGAAACAATCAACAAGGAACGAACGACACGCAGCATGTGCAACACCCGGCAAAAAACGTCGGCGCATTATAACGCCTTGTCAGCTTGCCAGATTTCGACAGATTGGTGACAGATATGCGAGAATCCCCCGCATGATCAAGCACGCCCTCATTCTCAGCCTGACCGCAATGGTGTTGGCCGGTTGCGACCAGGTGACCGCCAAGCTCGGCATCGAGAACCCGGCCCTCAAGGAAGCCAAGGTCGACGCCGAAGGCAAGGCCGTCGGCAGCGCCTGCCGCCATTCCGGGCGGGCGATCGAGGATTGTTACGCAATCTACAGCTGGCTACCCAAGGCCAGCGTATACAGCGGCTGGCGCGAGATGGACGAGTACATGCGGGAGAACCAGCTGGAAACCATCGCCCCGCAACTCCCGCCACCGGAACCGCCCGGCGTGAAACGGCGGCGGCCCGCCGCCGCAGCGGAAGCCGAAACTGCCAACACCACCGCTGCACCGGCCGCGCCGACAGAAACAGCACCACCTGCCGCGACAGAAAACAAGTAAGCTCAGCCTGACCGTTACTGCGCCTACCGAGACATTCCACATGAAGAACCGGCTGCCAAAATTTCTGCACGGAATCCGCGGCAAGCTGATCGCCATCTTCGTGCTGATCAAGGTCGTGCCACTGGTCCTGCTGGCCTGGTTTGCCTGGTACACGGCGCAAGGCCTGGGCGACGCGGTATCGCAGAAGGCGGCCGACATGGCCGACACCTCGCTGCAGACCATCCAGGACATCGGCAAGACAGTCACCGAGGATTCGATCAAGGCACTCGACGAGCGCTCACGCGACGCCATCGAGACCCTGACCACCGACGCGGCCCGCAACATCGCCCGCTTCCTCTACACCCGCGATGCCGACATCCTGCAGGCGGCCGACAGCGACCTCAGCGAAGCCGCTTTCCGCCGCTTCCTAGCGCAACGCAAGCGTACCCTCTACCGGCACGGCCCCTGGCGGCTGGCGCCCGACACCAAAACCTGGGAGCCGGTCGAAGCCGTCAGCCTTGAAGCCAAACGGACGCGCCCCATCCTGCCGGACAATGCCCGCGACTTCCACCTGCGCCCACCGGAATATCTGGGCGAACCCGAAGTCACGCCGCTGTTCGTCGAAATGACTTACATCGACCTGGCCGGCAACGAAAAGATCAAGATCACTCAGGGCGACCTGACCGACAAGGCATTGAAGAATGTCAGCGACCGTCGCAACACCTTTGTCCGCGCCGAAAACTACTTTGCCGAACTGAAAAGCCTCAAGCCCGGGGAAATCTACGTATCCGACGTCATCGGCGCCTACGTCCGCACCGACCTGATCGGTCCCTACATCCCCGAGCGCCTGGAAAAGATCGGGCTGCCCTTTTCCCCGGAAAAGGCTGCCTACGCCGGCACGGAAAACCCCGTCGGCAAGCGTTTCCGCGGCATCGTCCGCTGGGCCACACCGGTCGTGCGCAACGGCCAGGTTACCGGCTACGTCACGCTGGCACTCGATCACGACCACATCCGCCAGTTCACCGACCGGCTGATGCCGACCGCCGAGCGCTACACACCGATCATCGACGCGATCAAGGGCAATTACGCCTTCATCTGGGACCATAAGAGCCGCTCAATCTCGCATCCGCGCGATTACATGATCGTCGGCTACGACCCGGAGACCGGCCACCCGGTCACCCCGTGGCTGGACACCGAGCTGTACGCCGAATGGCAGGCCAGCGGCAAACCCTCGCACGAATTCCTGGCCGACATTCCCCCCTTCCGCGACCAGCGCCTGACCCGCAAGCCGGCGCCCGAGCAGATCAAGGCCGGCACCCTCGGCCTGGACTGCCGCTACCTCAATTTCTCGCCCCAATGCGACGGCTGGAATGCACTGACCGAACACGGCGGCTCCGGCTCCTTCGTGATCTTCTTCTCCGGCCTGTGGAAACTGACCACGGCGGCCGCGATTCCCTATTACACCGGCCAGTACGGCAAGACACCGCAAGGATTCGGCTTCGTCACCATCGGCGCGAATGTGGACGATTTCCACAAGGCCGCCACCGACACGGCCGAGAAGATCAATACCCTGGTCGGCGAAAAGGACCGTCAGTTCAAGGCCCAGCGCAGCGACCTGCTGGAAGGCATCGAACAGAGCCTGACCACCACCGCAATCGGTCTCTGGGGATCGACCGTGGCCATGGTCGTCGTGGTCATCTTCATCGCCATCTGGATGGCCAATCTGCTGACTGCCCGGATCACCTCGATGATCGACGGCATCCGTGCCTTCCGCGACGGCGACCTGCGTCGCCGCCTGGACGACTCTGCCAAGGACGAAATGGGCGAACTGGCGCATTCCTTCAACGCCATGGCCGACTCCGTCGAAGAGTCGTTCAAGCGCCTCGAAGAAGCCCGCGAGAAAGCCGAACAGGCGAGCCGCGCCAAGTCGGCCTTCCTGGCGACCGTCTCGCACGAATTGCGGACGCCACTGAACGGCATTCTGGGTTTCGCCGACCTGCTGCGCAGCGACCTGCAATCGCCGGAACATCTCGAATACGCGAAAATCATCCATCAGAGCGGCGAACACCTACTCACCCTGGTCAGCGAAATCCTCGACCTGGCCAAGATCGAAGCCGGCGAGATGCAATTCCAGCAGAACGAGGTTCCCCTGCACGGCTTCCTGGAAAATGCACTGGCCGTGCATCGCAGCAGCGCGGAAACCAAGGGGCTGACGATCTCGCTGCACCTTGCCGCCGACCTGCCCGACTACCTGAAAACCGACGCCACCCGCCTGCGCCAGATCATCAACAACCTGCTCAGCAACGCCGTCAAATTCACCCAGCAGGGCAGCATCGTCCTCGGCGCCCGCGACGAGAAGGAATGGATCGCCATTTACGTGCGCGACACCGGCCCGGGCATTGCCCGCGAAGACCAGGAAGTGATCTTCGAGAAATTCAAGCAACTGGAAAACTTCCTCACCCGCGAACACGGCGGCACCGGCCTGGGGCTGGCGCTGGTCCGGCAACTCGTCACCCACATGGGCGGCCAGGTCAGCGTCGAATCCGAGCCCGGCCAGGGAGCGACCTTTACCGTATTGATGCCGAAGAAAGCGCAGGATGAGTGAACACCTGGCCCTGATCGTCGACGATCACCCGACCAACCGCCTGATTGCCACGACCCTGCTGCGCAAGATGGGCTGGCAGACACACGAGGCCGAGAGCGGCGAAGCCGCGCTCGAACTCGCCGCCCGCCATGACTTCCGGCTGGTCCTGCTCGACATCAGCATGCCTGGCCTGAGCGGCGAGGAAACCTGCGAACGCCTGCGCCAGCAGTACGCTGGACGCAACATCCGGATCATCGCCTACACAGCGCACGCCTTCCCCGAAGAGCGCGCCAGCTTCCTTGCCGTCGGCTTCGACGACATCCTGGTCAAACCGATCAACCGCGAGCAATTGCAGGCGCTGGCGCAGATTCCCTGAGCCGCTGGGCGGCCTTGTACAAACTCGCCCGATATGCAGGCGCCTTCGCGGGTATAATTCCCGCCCATGTCTGAAATCAATACGTTAGCTGACAACACGGTCAGCCCCCCGCCTGCGGAAGCAGTCCCAGAAATCACCTTCGCCGACCTCGGCCTCGCGCCCGAGTTGCTGCGCGCCCTCAACGACATGGGCTACAGCAAGCCGACGCCGATCCAGGCCAAGGCCATCCCGCTCGTCGTCAGCGGCAAGGACATCATGGGCGGCGCCCAGACCGGCACCGGCAAGACCGCCGCGTTCACGCTGCCCATCCTCCAGCGCATCCTGCCATTTGCCAGCAGCAGCCCGTCGCCGGCCAAACATCCGGTACGTGCGCTGATCCTGGCACCGACGCGTGAACTGGCACTGCAGGTGTTCGAATCGGTCAAGGCTTACAGCAAGCACACACCGATCCGCGCCATGTGCGCCTTCGGCGGCGTCGATATCAAGCCGCAAATCGCCGAACTGAAAAAAGGCGTCGAAGTCCTCGTCGCCACGCCGGGCCGACTGCTCGACCACGTCGAATCGAAGAGCGTCAGCTTCAACTCGGTACAGGCGCTGGTCCTCGACGAAGCCGACCGCATGCTCGACATGGGTTTCATCCCGGACGTCACCCGCATCCTGAACATGCTGCCGGCGCAACGTCAGAGCCTGCTGTTCTCGGCGACCTTCTCGGAAGAGATCAAGAAACTCGCCGACACCATGCTGCAGTCGCCAGTGCTGGTCGAAGTCGCCCGCCGCAATCAGGTTTCCGACACCATCACTCACCGCGTGCATCCGGTCTCCGAATATGGCAAACGCGGCCTGCTGACCAAGCTGCTCAAGTCCGGTGAGATTCGCCAGTGCATCGTCTTCATGCGCACCAAGCAAGGCTGCTCGCGCCTGACCCGTGAACTGCAGCGCGCCGGCATCAAGGCTGACGCCATTCACGGCGACAAGAGCCAGCTCGACCGGATCAAGGCGCTCGACGCTTTCAAGGCTGGCGACACGCATGCCCTGATCGCCACCGATGTCGCCGCCCGCGGCCTCGATGTGGACGACCTGCCCTACGTGATCAATTACGAACTGCCGCATACCCCGGAAGACTACGTACACCGCATCGGCCGGACCGGTCGTGCCGGCAAGACGGGCAACGCCATCTCGCTGGTCAGCGCACACGAAGTCGTGTACCTGATGGATATCGAGAAGCTGATCAAGCGCCCGATCGAACAGGTTGAAGTGGCCGGTTTCGAACCGGAACCGGAATACGAATACCCGCCGGGAAACAAGAAGAAGCGTACGCCGCCGCCCAAGGCACCGCTGGCCACCCGGCCGGAACGCAGCGAGCGTAGCGAACGCCGGGACCGTCCGGAACGCCCCCGGCGCAACCCGATGATCGCCGCCGACGGCTTCGACTTCAGCAAGCCCTATGAATCCACACCCCAACCCCACGGTGAAGTGCCAGATTCGCCCACGGCCCCGGCCAAGGCTGATCCGCACAAGCCGAAACGGGTGGTGGCGGCGCTGCTCGGCGGCCTCGGCCGAAAAGGCTGAGCCTCCCCGGAATGAAAAAAGCGGCCTGCGGGCCGCTTTTGCGTTAACTCGACGTACGCGGCACGAAGCCGGCTGGCGGCCGACTTTTTGGCACCTCGATCTCCAGCAGGCGGATGACGGCCAGCGAGAGATTGTCACCGCTACCGGCCGCTCGCTGGCGCGCCAGTTCGATGATCTTCTCGCAGGCCTTGCGCGCCGAATTCTGCTTGAGCAGTGCGCCCATCTCGGCTTCGTCGAAGTAGGCCCAGATGCCATCCGAACACAGCATGAAACTGTCGCCGGGGCGCAGGTCATCGGTATCGCCAAAGTCGAAGCGCGGTTCGTCCTGGCCGCCCAGTGAAGTCATCAACACGTTGCGGTTGGGATGGGTTTCCGCCTGCTCCGGCGTGATCTTGCCGATGGCCACCAGATGCTCGACAAACGAGTGGTCCACGGTACGACCGAGCAACTGGCCATCGCGGAAGCGATAAAGACGACTGTCGCCGCAATGCCCCCAGGTCACCCGCCCCGGTTGCAGCAGCATCATTACCGCCGTGCTGTGCGGATCCTTTTCGTTCATGAAGCGGGAGGCCTTGATCATCGTGTGCGCTTCGCGCATGCTGTTTTCCAGCAGCCAGCGGGCACTTTCCTCGGCCGGCGCGAAATGGTCAAGATTGTTCTTGGTGGTGTGAATCACCTGCTCGGCGGCCAATGCCCCACCGGTGTGACCGCCCATGCCGTCAGCCACGACCGCCAGGGCCACACCTTTGCTGCGCGCATGCGGCAGGATGGCAACACGATCCTGCTGCTCCTTGCGATCCCCCTGGTGCTGGGCTGCGCATGCGTCAACGGCGATAGGCATCAATCCTCCTCCAAGCCGCGAAGATTAGCATGAAAGTCATACGGCGGCCGTCGCACCATAGCGCTCCAGGACGACATCGACGAACTCGGGCAGCGCATCCTCACTCAAGCCAAGCTCTGGCAGAACCTGGGGCTTGGCCAGATCCCAGTCGGGATTGGGAACACGCTGATCGCGGGCATGAAGTTCAATCGCCAGTTGCAGGATGGCGACCATGCTGCGCGCTTCGTGATCGCCCAGTTCCAGCATCGAATGCTGGTAACGGATGGCGTTGCAGATGAAGTCCGGCAGGCACCAGTGGCGAGCGATCAGGTAGCCGACCACAGCGTGATCGGTATTGAACTTGCGATCCTCTTCCTGCCAGTTGGTCCAGTGCCCCGGTGTACCCAGCCGCAGCTCCCGGCAATAACTGGGAAAGCGCTGCAGCAGCAGCGGCACGCCGCAAGCGTGGAAAATGCCGGCCAGATAGGCCTGATCGGGAAACAGGTTGCAAACCGCCACGCGCTCGTCGGCGATCAGCATCGCCAGCTCGCCCACGGCCTGCGAACGCGCCCAGAAAGCCTCATAGACACGCTTGTCGGAAGCCATGCCGACGTTACGCAGGGCAATCGCCTGAATCAGGTTACAGGTTTGCTCGACACCGACCGCATGCAGTATCTGCTCGACTGAGTCGAAGGGCTGATGCTTGCGGTAAGCGGCATTGCCGACCACCTTGAACAGCATCGCCGTCAGCCCCGGATCCTGGTTGATGGTCCTGGCCAGCGGGCGAACGTCGAGCTCCTGGCGCGCGATCAGTTTGCGCAACTCGTTGAGGACGCGGGGCTGCGCCGGAATGCGGATACCGCCATCAAGCACGCGCTTGACCCTGGCGGCATCCTGCTCGCCGAGCCCGGCGCTGATTTCCCTGATTGTCGGTTGCTTGCTCATCCGATTGCCTCATCCATCAATTCGATCCAGTGCCGCACGGGCAGCGATGCCCCTGCCTGCAGATGTGTCAGACAGCCGATATTCGCGGTCGCGATCACGGCCGGTGCGCCCACATTGAGCGCAGTCAATTTGTTGTCACGCAGTTGGCCGGCGATTTCCGGCTGCAGGACCGAATAGGTACCGGCCGAGCCGCAGCACAGGTGGCCGTCGGCGACCGATGTCAGGCAATAGCCGGCAGACCTCAGCAAGCCCTCAACCACGCCCCTGATTTTCAACCCATGCTGAAGTGTACACGGAGAATGGAAGGCCAGCTTGCCGCGCTCGGCCGGCACCAGCAGATCGGCAAGTCGTGCGGCCTCGCCGGCCACCACTTCGGAGGGGTCGCGGCACAGCGCGCTGATCGTCGCGGCTTTTTCCGCGTAAGCCGGATCATCGGCGAGCAAATGGCCGTAGTCGCGCACCTGGACGCCGCAGCCGGAGGCGGTGACAACGATGGCCTCGACCCCGACTTCGACATGCGGCCACCAGGCGTCGATATTGCGCCGGACATCTGCCTTGGCGGCGGATTGGTCGTTGAGGTGGTGGCGCACGGCGCCGCAGCAACCGGCCTTCTTCTCTTCGAACAATTCGATACCGAGCCGGCCGAGCACGCGGGCGGTCGCCGCGTTGATGTTCGGTGCCAGCACCGGCTGGACACAACCGGCTAGCGCCAGCATACGCCGGCCATGCTGGCCATTCGCCGGCCACGGTTTGGCCTCGACCGGCGCCGGTGGCAGCTTGTCGGCAAGCGCCGACGGCAGCAGCGGCTTGAATACACGACCGAGCGCCACGGCAGCGCCGAACAGGGCCGGCTCGGGCAGCACGGTTTTCAGCAGCGCGCGCGGCAGTGCCTCACGGACCGGCCGCTGCAGCTTGTCCTCGACGAGTTGGCGACCGATGTCTAGCAGATGACCGTAGTCGACACCGGACGGGCAGGTCGACTCGCAGGAGCGGCAAGTCAGGCAGCGGTCGAGGTGAAGCCGGGTCTTTTCGCTAACTGGCTGACCTTCGAGGAGCTGCTTGATCAGGTAGATGCGACCGCGCGGCCCGTCGAGCTCGTCGCCGAGCAACTGGTAGGTTGGGCAGGTGGCGGTGCAGAAACCACAGTGCACGCACTTGCGCAGAATCTCGCCGGCCACCTGGCCGGCGTGCGTGTCGCGGTATTCGTCGGCGATCCGGCAGTCCATCAGAACTCCGCGTAAAGTCGGCCGGGGTTAAGGATGCCGGCCGGGTCGAAGACCTTTTTCAGACGCCGGTGCAGCGCGAGCAGTGCCGGTGGCAGTGGCGTGAACGGATCGACACGGCAGCGCAGCGATTCCGGTGCCCGGTACAGCGTCGCGTGGCCGCCGGCCGCACTGGCGGCAGCACGGATCGCCGCCGCGTCGATCTCACCGGCGTACCAGCGCAAGGCACCGCCCCATTCGATTGCGCGCAGGCCGTCGACCACCAGAGCCGGCGCCGTCGAAGGCAAGGCAACGCGCCACAGCACCGGCGCCGCGAAAGCGGCGTGGCGCTGCTCGCGGATATCTTCCCAGATACGCGCCGCATCCGCCAAGGCCTTGCCGCCCAGCTTGCGTGCCGCCGCGTCTACCGCTGCTGCGGCCCCGGAGAGGCGCAGCCACAACCGATCCTCGTGCCAGAACGAGCCAGACACCGGCAGCGGTTGCGCGCCCCAGTCGTTCAAGCGGCACACCGCCTCGTCGGCGGCGCAGACGAATTCCAGCGTCGTTTCGGCAACCGGTTTCGGCAGCACCTTCAGCGTCGCCTCGGCGATCACGCCGAGCGTACCGAGGCTGCCGGCGATCAGCCGCGAGATGTCGTAGCCGGCGACATTCTTCATTACCTGCCCGCCAAAATTCAGCACCTGACCGCGCCCGTCGACCAATTTCACGCCGAGCACGAAGTCGCGCACTGCACCCACCTGCATGCGGCGCGGGCCGGACAAGCCGGCGGCGATGCAGCCGCCGAGCGTCGCCCCGGCGAAATGGGGCGGCTCGAAGGCCAGCATCTGGCCACGTTCGGCCAGCGCCGCCTCGATCTCGGCAAGCGGCGTGCCGCATTTCGCCGTGACATAAAGTTCGGTCGGCTCGTAATCGACGATGCCGCGATGCCCGGCCAGATCGAGCACTTCGCCGGCCAGCAGGCCGCCGTAGAAATCCTTGCTGCCGGCACCGCGCAGGCGCAGCGGGATGTGCCCGGCGTGGGCGGCGCGGACAGCGGCGACGATTTCGTCCAGCGTCATCAGAAACGCTCCAGGTCGGGGAATTTCAGTTCGCCGCGATGCACGTGCATGCGCCCGTATTCGGCGCAGCGGTGCAGGCTGGGGATCGCCTTCTCCGGGTTGAGCAGGCGCTTGTCGTCGAACGCCGCCTTGACCGCGTGGAAGGTTTCCAGCTCAGGCGTCGCGTACTGCACGCACATCTGGTTGATTTTCTCGATGCCGACGCCGTGCTCGCCGGTGATCGAACCGCCGAGTGCCACCGACAGTTCCAGGATTTCGGCGCCGAAGGCCTCGGCCTTCTCCCAGTCGCCGGGCTTGGACATGTCGTACATGATCAGCGGATGCAGATTGCCGTCACCGGCATGGAAGACGTTGGCGCAGCGCAGGCCGTACTTCGTTTCCATGGCGGCGATGGCTGCCAGCATCTCGGCCAGGCGTTTGCGCGGAATGGTGCCGTCCATGCAGTAGTAGTCCGGCGTGATCCGGCCGACCGCCGGAAACGCCGCCTTGCGCCCGGCCCAGAAACGCAGGCGCTCGGCCTCCGACTGCGAGACGCGCAGGTCGCGGGCGCCGCAACCGGTCAGCACGGCGCGTACGCGGGCGATTTCCTCAGCGACCTCCTCCGGCGTTCCGTCCGATTCGCAGAGCAGGATGGCGGCGGCGTCGAGGTCGTAGCCAGCCTTGACGAAGGGCTCGACCGCCGCCGTTGCCGGCTTGTCCATCATCTCCAGCCCGGCCGGGATGATGCCGGCGGCGATGATCGCGGCGACCGCGTCGCCGGCCTGGGCGACGTCGTCGAACGAGGCCATCACCACCTGGGCAAGTTCCGGCTTGGGCACCAGCTTCACGGTCACTTCGGTGACCACGCCGAGCAGGCCTTCCGAGCCAATGCACAGGGCGAGCAGGTCGTAGCCGGGGGCATCCGGCGCGCCCGAGCCGATCTCGAAAATCTCGCCCTCGATGCTGACCATCCGGATGCGCACCACGTTGTGCACGGTCAGGCCGTACTTCAGGCAATGCACGCCGCCCGAGTTCTCGGCGACGTTGCCGCCGAGCGTGCAGGCGATCTGCGACGAGGGATCGGGCGCGTAGTAGAGGCCGAACGGCGCTGCCGCTTCCGACACCGCCAGATTGCGCACGCCGGGCTGGACGACGGCGGTACGGCTGTCGCGGTCGACCTTGAGGATGCGGTTGAAGCGCGCCAGCGACAGCACGACACCCTCGGCGTGCGGCATCGCGCCGCCGGACAGGCCGGTGCCGGCGCCGCGGGCGACCACCGGCACCCCCAGTTGATGGCAGGTGCGCAACAGGTCGACCACCTGACCTTCGTTCTCCGGCAGGCAGACGGCCAGCGGCATCTGCCGGTAGGCCGTGAGCCCATCACATTCGTAGGGCCGAAGATCCTCTTCCTCGACCAGCAGGCAATGGACAGGCAGGATGTTTTTCAGACGTCGAACCAGGGTGGCTCGATCAGTCTGCAAACCGGCGGCGGAGGGATTCATGGAGCGCATTTTAAACTGCGCAAAGACAATGCAGCACTCGGGAAAGCCATTAGGTCAACGCAAAACTTTACGAAAGTAATAGGAGCATCTCCGTACAATCAAGAAAAAACAATAAAACACAGGAGAGCACATGACCGACTGGAAATCGCCGGACAACCGGTATTTGCTTGAACGACTGCTGCTGGGACTGGACCGTCGCATCGACACCGATCCGCCGGACGAGGTGTTCGCCATCGAAAGCACCAACATTGCCTGGCCACACATCAAGGATTGCCTGCACGGCACCCTGCGCACCGGCGATGAAAGCCACTGCCTGGCGATGATCCGCCAACTCGCCGCCACCGATACCCCGTTCATGCTTTTCGCCCACCAGTTCGGCGTGCTGCGCAACCTGATCCTGGGCCAGACACTGGACGAAGGCGCCATCGAGACTGCACGCCACGTCATGCAGTTGTTCGGCGAGATGGAAGAGAGCTTCGCTGCCGCCTACCTGGAGGTCTTCCTGAACCGCCTGGGCACCCGGAACCACCTGCGATTGAGTCATATCCGCGCGCTCAGCGACAAGAACCTGCTCGCCTATTTCGAGGCCCATCTCGAATGGATGGCCAGACTGGTCGAAGCCGTGAGCCAACGCGAACCGCCGGGCATGCCGGAACTCGATCCGACCCGCTGCGAATTCGGCCGCTGGCTGGAAAACGACGGCGCCCGCCTGATCCGCGATCGCAGCCACATTGCCCAGATCCGCGACCTGCATGCGGCGATGCACCACGTGGTCACCGAGGTCGGCAGCATCATGAACCACCCCCGCGCCAGCGGCCCTGTCTATGCCCTGCTCAAGAAGGCCGAAAGTTACTCGCTGGAACTCGGACACGAAATCTCGCTGCTCAACAGCATCGTCATCATGAGCGTCTACAGCAAGGACCCGTTGACCGGTTTCCTCAGCCGCCGCTTCCTCGACCGGGTGCTGGTCAACCAGATGGAAATCGCCAAGGCGACCGAATCGCCGTTTTCCATCATCATGTTCGACCTCGATCATTTCAAGCGGCTCAACGACGACCATGGGCACCAGACCGGCGATCTGGCCCTCGAGCACATCGCCGGCATCGTCCGCGACAGCCTGCGCCAGTCCGACCTGATCTTCCGCTACGGCGGAGAGGAATTCATGCTGGTCGCGCCGTCGACCTCGCTGGCCCAGGCCCACATCATCGCTGAAAAGCTGCGCCAGCGCATTGCCGAAACCCCGCTGCCCTACGAACCGCCACTGGCCTTGACCGCCAGTTTCGGCGTCACCGAGATCGCCCCCGGCAACTACGAGGTCGTCGACAGCCGGCTCGTCCATGACGTCATCGCCGCCTGCGACGGCAAACTCTACGCCGCCAAGAACAGCGGCCGCAACCGCGTACTCTAGCCGCCGGCCAGCCGCTCACGCCAGCCCAGCCCGGCCTCGGTCGCAGCCAGCGGCTTGTATTCGCAGCCGACCCAGCCCGCGTAGCCGAGTCGGTCGAGCAAAGCGAACAGGTAGGGGTAATGGATTTCGCCGGTGCCCGGCTCATGCCGCCCCGGATTGTCGGCGATCTGGATGTGGCCGATCCGGTCGAAATTGCTTTCGATGGTGCGAGCCAGGTCGCCCTGGATGATCTGGGCGTGATACAGGTCGAGTTGCAGGCGGACATTGTCGCAACCGATCCGGTCGAGCAGGCGCAAGGCCTGGCCGATGTCGTCGAGCCAGTACCCCGGCATGTCGATGCGGCTGTTGATCGGCTCGATCAGCACGTTCGCACCGATGCTCGCGAAACGCCCGGCGGCATGCCGCAGATTGGCGACGTAAGTGCTCTCCAGCACCGATTCGGCCAGCCCTGACGGCCTCAGCCCGGCCATGCAATGAACCTGCCGGCAATCGAGCGCCATCGCGTAATCAAGCGCCAGTTCGACGCCATCAACAAACTCCGCGCGCCGTTCCGGCAAGCAGGCCAGCCCCCGCTCGCCCTTTGCCCAATCGCCCGGCGGCAGATTGAACAGGACCTGCTCGACCTCGGCTGCAGCGAGCCAGGCGGCCACCTCGCCAGCCGCCCAGTCGTAGGGAAACAGGTATTCGACCCCGGCAAACCCGGCGGCGGCCGCGCGGGAAAAGCGCTCGGAAAAAGGCGCATCGGCAAACAAAAAACTCAGGTTGGCGGCGAACTTTGGCATGGTGACGACAGTCAGTGCGTGGGCCGGAAAGTATAATTCCGGCAATACCAAGGAGAAGCGCGTGAGCGAAGAAAAGCAGCAAAACAGCGAATCGGAACGCAAGGGCAACCGCCTGTCCAAAATCGTGACCCGTACCGGCGACGCCGGCACCACCGGACTCGGCGACGGCAGCCGGACGACCAAGGACAGTCTGCGCATTGCCGCCATCGGCGATGTCGATGAACTCAATTCCGCACTCGGCCTGCTGCTCTGCGAGGAACTGCCGGACCCGGTCCGCAGCGTGCTGCACGACATCCAGCACGATCTGTTCGACCTTGGCGGCGAATTGTGTCTGCCCGGCATGGAAGTCATGAAACAGTCGCAAGTTGCCCGCCTCGAAGCCATTGTCGAGGATTTCAACAGCGACCTGCCGATGCTCAAGGAATTCATTCTGCCGGGTGGTACCCGCCCGGCCGCCCTCGCCCACCTGTGCCGCACCATCTGCCGCCGGGCCGAACGGGCCATGGTCGCCCTGCACCACGCGGAAGCCCTGTCCGAACCGGCACGCCGCTACATCAACCGCCTCTCCGACCTGCTGTTTGTCCTCGGCCGCAGCCTCAACCGCAGCGGCGGCCGTGGCGACGTTCTCTGGCAAAAGGGCCGGACCGCTGCATGAGGCTTGATCCCGACCCGGCTACGGCAGCATAATCGGACACACTCCCGAGGCAGCAACCGTGTACCGCGTCGTCACCCAATACCGCAATGGCAGCACCCGGCCCGTCATCGAACGGGGGCCTTGGCACGCCACCCGGAAACTGGCGGAAGAATGGGCAGAAACCCTGCGGAATCATGGCTATACAGCCTACGTCGAATCACAGAACGGACTGATCGACGCCGGCACGGCGGCTGGCGGTAACGACAACTCGGACCTGATGAGCGCACTGGCGAGCATGGCCTGACCCCTGATTTCCGCCAGAAAAAGCGGAAGCATGACTTCCAAAATACCGTAGTAGACAATTTTGGCAGACAGGGTCTCAAGACCAGCCTGCTTGGGCAAGCTCTAGGCCAAGCCACCAGCAGCACGAAATAAAATTGTTTTATTTCAATAAGATATGGCGGGTCCGGTGAGATTCGAACTCACGATGGGTTTCCCCACGCCGGTTTTCAAGACCGGTGCATTCAACCGCTCTGCCACAGACCCGCAGAAGGCGCGCATGATATCACAGGGATTCGCGGCACCTCACCGGCAATCAGGGTTTGAAACTTGTGCGCCTCTCCGCTAGTCTTAGCCTTCGTTGAAACCAGACTGATGTGAGGCTAGCAACCATGACCACCAATTTCGAGATCGCCCGTCAAGGTGCCGGCAGTTTCGCCGCCCCGCAGAACCGTGTCCTGCGCAATACCTACATGCTGCTCGGCCTGTCGATGGTACCCACCGTCCTCGGCGCCCTGGTCGGCATCCAGATGGGCTTTTCCTTTTTCGCCGGCAGCCCGCTGATTTCCTTCGTGCTGTTCATGGCCATTGCCTTCGGCTTCATGTGGGGCATCGAGAAGAACAAGGATTCCGGCCTCGGCGTCGCGCTGCTGCTCGGCTTCACCTTCTTCATGGGCCTGATGCTGTCGCGCATCCTGCAATTCGCCCTGGGCTTCTCCAATGGCGGTTCGATGATCGCGCTGGCCGCCGGTGGCACCGGTGCCATCTTCTTCACCCTGTCCTCGATCGCCGCCACCAGCAAGCGGGATTTCACCGGCATGGGCAAGTTCCTGTTTGCTGGCGTCATTCTGGTTCTGCTGGCCATCGTCGCCAACATCTTCTTCCAGATCCCGGCGCTGTCGCTGGCGATCTCGGCGGCTGTCGTCGGCATCTTCTCGGCCTACATCCTGTACGACATCAGCCGCATCGTTCAGGGTGGCGAAACCAATTACGTCAGCGCCACTCTGGCGGTTTACCTGAACGTTTACAACGTCTTCGTCGGCCTGCTGCAACTGATCATGGCGCTGACCGGCGAACGCGAATAAGCTGCACCGCGTATAAACAAGGGCGGCCGAGGCCGCCCTTTTTCATGCCCGCTCGAAAAGTGCAATCGATTCGACGTGAGCGGTGTGCGGGAACATGTTGACGATACCCGCTGCGGCCAGTCGGTAGCCCTTGAGCGAAACCAGTACGCCGGCGTCACGGGCCAGCGTGGCCGGGTTGCAGGAAACATAAACCAGGCGACCCGGCGCATCGTCGCCGAGCGCCTTGCACAATTCAAGCGCGCCTTCGCGCGGCGGGTCGATCAGCATCTTGTCGAAGCGACCGAGTTTGGCCAGCGACTGCTCGGTGCACTCGAACAGATTGGCGACGCCGAACTCGACCCACTTGCCAAGACCGTTCGCCAGCGCCGCCTCGCGCCCGCGTGCAACCAATGCCGGGCTGCCTTCGATACCGACGACCGAGGCACCGCTGCGCGCAATCGGCAGGGTGAAGTTACCCAGGCCGCAGAACATGTCGGCGATCCGCTCACCCGGTTGCGGATCGAGCAGGCGTAACGCGCGGCGGACCATGGCGCGATTCACCGCATGGTTGACCTGGGTGAAATCGGTCGGCCGGAAATCCAGTTCGAGATCGAACTCGGGCAGCGTGTAGGACAGGCGCGGCCCCGGTAATGGATGGAAGCGCCGGGCACTGTCCGGACCGGCCGGCTGGAGGTAGATCACCACGTCGTGACGATCGGCAAATGCCCGAACCGACTTCTCGTCGCCCCCGGTCAGCGGCTGAAGGATACGGAAGACCAGCGTCGTACAGTGCTCGCCGACGGCCACTTCGATCTGCGGCAGACGATCGGCAACGCTCAGACCACCGATCAGCTCACGCAAGGGCATCAGCAAGTCGGAAACGTGAGGAGGCAGCACCAGGCAGCTGCGAATGTCAGCGATATAGCTACTGCGCCACTCATGGAAGCCGATCAGCATGCCACCGCGCGAATCGACCTTGCGCACGCCCAAGCGCGCCCGGTGACGGTAGCCCCAGGGCGCACCGTGGATCGGCGGCAGGATGGTTTCGGCACGAACGCGACCGATATGCCACAGGCTATCCTCCAGCACACGCTGCTTGGCGGCGATCTGCGCCGACGGCTCCATGTGCTGCATGGCACAGCCACCGCAGATGCCGAAATGCGGGCAAGCCGGTTCGACACGGGCGACCGATGGCTTCAGCACCCGCACCAGATGAGCCAGCTCGTACTTGGGCTTGCGCCGGAAACTGGCGTATTCGACGGTTTCCCCCGGCAGCGCACCATCGACAAAGATAGCCTTGCCATCCTCGCGAACGATGCCGCGCGCTTCGTGATCCAGCGATTCGACTTTGCCGACCGGCATGCCCACTCCCGTTAAAAGGCGAATTCTATCAACCACCTTTTCCCGACGCCATGCTCGGGGATCGCCCAGCGCACTGCAGCAATCGTGAAATTTTGTTCAAATGCCATCTTTAGCGTGACAATCGCGTATTGCGCTGCGTCGCAACATTTTTTTTGCGCTATAATTTTGTGCGGATCGGTTGAAGCCGACCTGATATATATCTCGAATTTTTGTTTCTTGTCGATAAGGAAATCTCATGAACAAGTCCCTCCTCGTTGCTGCTCTGATCGCCCTCGGCCTGACCGCTTGCGGTAAGAAGGAAGAGCCGGTTGTTGCCGCTCCGGCTCCGGTTCAAGAACAAGCTGCTCCGGCCGCTCCGGCTGCTGCTCCGGCTGACGCTGCTGCTCCGGCTGCTGCCCCGGCTGATGCTGCCGCCGCTCCGGCCGCTGCCCCGGCTGACGCTGCTGCCGCTCCGGCTGCTGCCCCGGCTGCTGAAGAAAAGAAGTAATTCTTTTCCAGTACCAATGAAAAACGGGGCTTCGGCCCCGTTTTTCATTTCCGCTGCCCAAACACCGATGGCCGAAGCCACCGGTGTCCTGCTGGAACTTACTGTAGTTGCTGCTGCAGCAGACCGAGAATCCGGCGTGCCGTCTCGGAGCGATCGACACCACCCTCGCTGGTCAGCACCTGCACCGTGGAGCTGCTGCCACCGCTGTTGCTGACGTGCACGCGATACTGCTCGCGCGACGTCGCCGACTTGTCGGACCCACGCCAGAATGCCAGCTTCGACAGCACACCATCCGGTTTCTTGCTGGCATTGTCGATCTCGGGATCAACGTAACGGACGAAATAGAGGCCAGCGGCACGGTCACGATCTTCAACGGTGAAACCGACCCGATCCAGCGCCAGACCGACGCGACGCCAGGCACGGTCGAAGCGGTCGAAGACTTCCAGCTTGCCGCCGCCATCCTCAGCCCCGGCGAGACGCGCCCGCGGCTCGGCCTTGGGGGTTGCCAGAGCAGCCTCCGCACGCTTGCCATCGGCGCCGAGACGGACCATCAGACGGCGCAGCATCTCCGCCTCAAGTTCGGGATCCGGCGCACGTGGTTGCCAGCGGGTTTCATCTTTGGACGAAGAGGTATATACCTCCTCCATCGCCCGGTGGCTGATGTAAATTTCAGTCGTTCCGGGTTGGCTGCCAGGCTCAAGACGGGTACGGAACTTGTCACGCTCGCCCGAGGAATAAAAAGATTCGATCAGACGCCCCAGAGTACTGCGGATGATATCCGACGGAATCTTGGCCCGGTTTTCCGCCCAGTCGGTTTCCATCACGCCGGCTTCTGGACGCTCGATATTGACGATGAAGCCGGTTTCCTGCCAGAAATCCTTGATCGTGTCCCACAAGGCATCGGCAGGCACGGCCGCAACCAACCAGCGCTGGTTGCCGGAACGCTCAACTCTCACCTTGTCCACTTCTGGCAGGACAAAAACCTGCCCGACCTGGGCCCCCGGTTGACGCTCGGCCGCATAGGCTGAGAAAGTGGCAGAGCCACGGCCGGCATCGTCGGGCACGAGATAGCGATCATCACGGCTGATCTGCGACAGGTCTGGCGGCACCTCAAGCGTCGGCACCTTGCCGGCAGATTTGTAATCGATCTTGCGTGACTCGGGCAGCATGCTGCAACCGGCGACAGCAACGGCGATGATGCTCAGGGTAAAACCGGAAATCCGACGATTCATCTTTTTCATACTCCGTCAGGCATTGATGCCAGCCTGGCGCATCGCGGCCAGTACGCGTGCCTGATTGGCTTCGGTCAACGGGGTCAGCGGCAGGCGGATACCTGCCGGCATCAGGCCCATGCGGCTGACCGCCCACTTGACCGGAATCGGGTTGGCCTCGCAGAACAGATCGCGGTGCAGGCCGAGCAGACGGAAATGAATCTCCTTGGCCTTGGCGACATCTCCGGCCGCCGCCGCAACGCACATTTCATGCATCAGGCGCGGCGCAACGTTGGCCGTCACCGAAATATTGCCGTGGAAACCCATCATGATCGACAGCACGCAGGTCGGGTCGTCGCCGCTGTACAGCGCGAAGCCCTTGGGCGCGCGCAGGATCAGGTCGTAGGCGCGATCCATGTTGCCGGTGGCGTCCTTGACGCCGACAATGCCGGGCACTTCGGCAAGGCGCAGGATGGTGTCGTTGCTCATGTCGGCAACGGTGCGCCCCGGCACGTTGTACAGCAGCACCGGCAGTTCGACGGCCTCGGCAATCGCCTTGAAGTGGCGGTACAGGCCTTCCTGAGTCGGCTTGTTGTAGTAGGGCACGACCGACAACGCCATGTCGGCACCGGCCTCCTTGGCAAAGCGGGTCAGTTCGATGGCTTCCGCCGTCGAGTTGGCGCCTGTCCCGGCGATCACCGGAATCCTGCCGGCAGCGTGATCGACGGTGAGCTTGATCAATTCGCAGTGTTCCTCGACATTGACCGTCGGCGACTCACCGGTCGTACCGACGACAACGATGGCATCGGTGCCTTCCTTGATGTGGAAGTCGACCAGATTGCGCAGGGAATTCAAATCGAGGCTGCCATCCTCGTGCATGGGCGTAACGATGGCGACAAGGGATCCGGTAATCATGGCCTGTATGCGTGAAATTAATCCAGTGATTGTAACTGAAGCCTTCCGACAGGGGAAAGGCGCTCGGTAACCAATTGTTATTCCTTCGGCAACCAGGCCAGCCGCCCCCGGGACAAGCGCATCCGTCCCGCCGGCAGGGACAGTTCCGGATGCCGGTCGGGCGCAGCACTGAGCAACTGGCGGGCGAACTCGGTCAGCCGGTCGGCCACCGGGACTTGCCAGCCCAGCACCTGCAGACGCCAGCGCAGCAGGTTTTTCAGACGGGCCATCGACAAGGTACGCAAACCGCTCAGACGGGCCTGATCGCCCACCGCGACCGCCTGCCAGTCGGCCGCCGCCAGTTCATCGAGCAGATCCGCCGCCTCACGAAAATTGTCGGCGGCCCGCGCCAGCGCGGCCTCGGCGCCGGGAAAACGACCGGCAATCTCGGGCAGCACCCGATGGCGCAGGAAATTGCGCGAAAACCCGGTATCGGCATTGCTTTCGTCATCGACCCAGTCCAGACCGAGCTCGCGGGCACAGGCTTCGATCTCAAGCCGAGGCACGCCTAGCAAGGGGCGCAGGATGCGCCGCCCCTGCCAGACCCGTTGGTTGCGCATGCCGGCTGCGCCGGCAACCCCGCTGCCGCGCAGCAGATTGAACAGCACGGTCTCGGCCTGATCGCCGCGGTGCTGGGCCAGCAACAGGTTGCAAGTTGTTGGCAGATGCGCGGCAAATGCCGCATAACGGGCTTCGCGAGCTGCCGCTTCAACGCCACAACCGCTGCTGCGGTCGACGGAAACCCGGGCAACCGTCAGCGGAACGGCCAGTTGCCGGCAATAGTCATGACAGAATTGCGCCCACGCATCGGCATGCGGCGACAGTCCGTGGTGCACATGGATCGCGGAGATGCCCGCCGGCCAGCCCAGACGACCGAGGAGCGCGAGCAGCAGCACCGAATCGCAGCCGCCGGACAAGCCGACGCAGAGCGGCGCATCGCCGGCGCAGCGGTCGGCAACAAAGTCGCCGACCCGGGCGATCAGGTCAGGAAACGGCTTGTTCCTTGAACCGCCCATAGCTCATCAAACGCTCGTAGCGCTGGGCCAGCAACTCGTCGACCGGCAGGGCCGACAACTGCTTGAGGGATTCCTGCAGTGCCTTCTTGAGACTGGCCGCCATGGCGACATGGTCGCGATGGGCGCCGCCGGCCGGTTCGTTGACGATGCGGTCGATCAGCCCCAGGGTTTTCAGGCGCTGGGCCGTGATCCCCATGGTTTCGGCAGCGTCGGGGGCACGGTCGGCACTCTTCCACAGAATCGAGGCACAACCTTCCGGCGAAATCACCGAATAGGTCGAATACTGCAGCATCTGCACGGTGTCGCCGACGGCGATGGCCAGCGCACCGCCGGAACCGCCTTCACCGATGATGGTGACGATCACCGGCACCTTCAGTTCGGCCATCACGTACAGGTTGCGGCCGATGGCTTCGGACTGGCCGCGCTCTTCGGCGCCGATGCCGGGATAGGCACCGGGCGTGTCGACGAAGGTCATCACCGGCAGGCCGAATTTTTCCGCCAGCTTCATCAGGCGCAGGGCCTTACGATAGCCTTCCGGACGCGGCATGCCGAAGTTGCGATAGATCTTTTCCTTGGTGTCACGGCCCTTCTGATGGCCGATGACGACCACCGCCTGACCGTTGAAGCGGGCCAGGCCGCCGACGATCGCATGGTCGTCGGCAAAGGCGCGATCACCGTGCAATTCTTCGAAGTCGGTAAAGATGTGCTGGACGTAATCGAGCGTATATGGCCGCTGCGGATGGCGGGCCACCTGGGAAATCTGCCAGGGCGTGAGCTTGGCGTAGATATCCTTGGTTAGCTGGGCGCTCTTTTTCTCCAGCCGCCCGATCTCCTCGGAAATATCGACCGCACTGTCGTCCTGGACGAAGCGGAGCTGTTCGATCTTGGCTTCGAGGTCAGCGATGGATTGCTCGAAATCGAGAAAACTAGTTTTCATGGACTGCTCGGTTCTGAAGTTGGCGCGCATTTTACCCCAAAGGGCAGACGGTCAATCGATCAGTACTCAACTGGCACCGGATCAAGGCTGCGCCAGAGATACCAGGTCGCCACCGAACGCCATGGCCGCCAGCGTTCGCCGAAATCCGCCAACACCTGTCGCGAGGGCTTCTCGCCGCTCAGGTAGTGTGCGCCGACCGCCCGTTGCAGACCGATGTCGTCGAGCGGAAAGACATCGGGGCGCATCAGGTTGAAAATCAGGAACATTTCCGCCGTCCATCGCCCTATCCCGCGCACCCGGCACAATTCGGCGATCAATTCGGCATCGTCCTGATCGGCCCAGCCGACCGGATCGAGCCGACCATCGGCGAAGTGCGCCGCCAGATCGCACAGGTATTCGATCTTTCGCTGCGACAGCCCGCAACCCGCCAGCCCCGTCGTTCCCAAGCGCAGCACCTGTTCCGGCGCAACCGGCCCCAAACGCTCGACAAAGCGCGCCCAGACACTGTCGGCGGCCTTGACCGAGATCTGCTGACCGACGATGGATCGGGCCAGCGTGGCAAAAGGGTCGCCCCGGGAGACCAGCGAGGCATCGCCGTGGCGGGTAACCAACCCGGCCATCACGGCATCGCCCGCCGCCAGCACGCGCGAAGCCTCCCCCCAATACGTCGGCGAATTTGCTAACATCCCGCAAAACTCCTGCAACGGCAGAACATGACATCCCAGGTCCACACCTTCATCCACCCCCTGCTCGACCCGGTCGATGCCTGCGGTGGCTACCTCGTCGAACTGTCCGCCAACGGTTCTGAAAATCATCAGGCCACAGAATACATCGTCCGACATTCGCTGCTCGACGCTTTCGACCACCGGCATCCCTGGTTCGTGCCGGCAGCGCCGCTGGACAGCGCCAGCCCGGCACGTCTGATCGCCACCTTTCATACCTGCCCGTCGGCCCAGCCCGACCCGCTGGAGAGCGGCCTGCGCCAGTCAAAGCGCAAGCTGGCGCTGGCGCTGGCCGCCAACGGCAAACTCCCGGCCAGCGGCGCCTGGGAACACCTGCTGATCACCCTCAGCCAGGCAAGGACCCTGCCCTCCTTCACCCTGCAGGGCCTGTCGGCAAGAACGATGATCGTCGCCACCGGCGTGCAGAATCACAGCGACCGCGACTGGGCACGCGGCCACGCCTGCACCCTGTGCACCGGCGAATACCTGATGACCCGCGCCGCGCTCGGCAAAAAGGCCGACACCACACGCCAGAAGATGTTGCAACTGATCGCCCTGATCGCTCAGGATGCCGACACAGCAGAACTCGACCAGATCTTCCGTCAGGAAACCAAGCTGTCCTACAGCCTGCTGCGCCTGGTTAATTCCGCCGCCATCGCCCCGCGCACGCCGATCACCAGCTTTGCCCAGGCCATCAACCTGCTTGGCCGACGACAACTGGAACGCTGGCTGCAACTGCTGATCTACGCCGACCCGGAAAACGATCATCACCCGAACCCCCTGCTCTACAAAGCAGCGATTCGCGGCCGGCTGATGGAATTGCTGTCTGTGGAACTAAGCCCTGCACCCGATCTGCCCAACTTGGCTGACGGGGCTTTCATGATCGGCAGCTTCTCGTTGCTGGATGTGCTGCTCAACATGCCGATGGCGGAAATCCTGCAACAACTGCCGCTGGCCAGCACGGTCAACGCAGCGCTGGCGCACCACGGCGGCGCCGCCGGCAAACTGTTGCTGGCACTGGAGGCTGCCGACCGCCGCAACCTGCCGGTCGCCACCGGCATTCTCGATGAACTGGGGATAGACCCGGCCCGCTTCGTCGATGCCCAGATGCAGGCACTGAGCTGGGCCGGCCGCATTCACACGGCCGCCTGATCAGCCAAACCGCCCGCTGAGGAAGGGGTTGTAGCGACGCTCCTCGCCGAGCGTCGACATCGGCCCATGGCCGGGGATGAAATCGACATCGTCGCCCAGCGCGAACAGCTTGTTCTTGATCGAGGCAATCAGCGTGTCGTGGTCGCCGCGCGGGAAATCGGTACGACCGATCGAGCCCTGGAACAGCACATCGCCAACCTGGGCCAGCTTGCTCGGCGCATGGAAGAAGACGACATGGCCAGGCGTATGGCCGGGGCAGTGTAGCACGTCGAGTTCGATGTCGCCGAAGCTGACCTTGTCGCCATCGCTGAGCCAGCGATCCGGCGTAAAGGCAGCCACCTCCGGAAAGCCGAACATCCGGCTCTGTTGCGCCATGCCCTCGATCCAGAACGCGTCTTCCGCCTGCGGTCCTTCGATCGTCACGCTGCAGCGTTCGGCCAGCGCGGCAACTGCGCCGGCATGATCGATATGGCCGTGGGTGACGAGGATTTTCGCCAGCGTCAGTTGCTCGGCTTCCAGCGCGCGCAGGATGCGCTCGATATCGCCACCGGGGTCGATCACCACCGCCTGCCGGGTGTTTTCACACCAGAAAATGGTGCAATTCTGTTCGAAGGGCGTAACGGGAACGATCTGGTAACGCATGACGGACATCCGGAATTGATCAAGGGCTGCATTATTGCACGGGGTATCGCTTGCCCGCCGCGATGCCGCCACTTACACTCCGGGCCATACAGTCTTTCGCGGACATCGAGCGCATGATCGACCACCCTTTACCCGACCGGGACGCCTGGGTTCTGCTGTTCAGCAACAACAGCCTGCCCGTGCTGCGCGCGACCAAAAGACGGCTGGGAGAAATGCGCGAAGACCTCGACGATCTCGATGCCCGCGAACTGGCTCACCTGATCCTGCGCGACCCGATCATGACCGTACGCGTGCTGGCCTATATCCAGCCGTTCCGCGGCCGCTCGCTGCAGCACGACATCACGACCATTGCCGGCGCCGTGATGATGTCCGGACTGCTGCCCTTCTTCCGTCGTTTCGACAATCTGCCAAGCATCGAAGACGCACTCAAGGCGCACGACCCGCACGCGCTGCTCGGCGTCCTTCACGTCATCCGGCGCGCCCAGCGCGCTGCCGATTATGCCCAGGACTGGGCGATCCGGCGCCAGGACATGAATCTCGAGGAAATCCGCATCGCCGCGCTGCTGCACGATCTGGCGGAAATCCTGGTGTGGTGTTTCGCCCCCAGCCTGGCGCTGGACATTCAAGCCCGGCAACAGGCGCAGCCGACGATGCGCAGTGCCGAAGCCCAATATCAGGTGCTGGGGCTGACCTATCAGGACATCCAGGTCGCATTGTGCAAGGTCTGGCACCTGCCCGACCTGCTGTCCCTCTTGATCGACGACCAGCACCAGGATCAGGTCCGCGTACGCAACGTTTCGCTGGCCGTCCGCCTGGCCCGCCATTCGGCGCATGGCTGGGACGACCCGGCCCTGCCGGACGACTACCGCGACATCGGCGAACTACTGCACCTGACCCCGGATGCGGTCCGCCGCCATATCGGCGTCCCGGACGACGATCAACCGCAATAGTTCAGGTTGGTCCAGTCGAGCAGCAGTTCCGGCATCTGGTAGGCCATGAAGATAAGGGCCAGCAGCACGCCGGCCAGGGCCAGCCCGACCCCGGCCAGGAACCAGCGCCATTGCGGTTTCATGCGGTCGCCGGCCGCAGCAGCGGCTTTTCATTGATCGGCCACGAACACAGCGCCGCCGCCACCGACAGCACGATGGCGATGATCCACGCCAGTTCGTAGGAACCGGTCTGGTCGAAGATGCGCCCGCCCAGCCAGGCGCCGAGGAAGCTGCCGAGCTGGTGGCCGAGGAAGACGATGCCGGTCAGCATCGACATGTAGCGCAGGCCGAAAATCTGCGCCACCAGGCCGTTGGTCAGCGGCACCGTGCCCAGCCAGAGGATGCCCATCACCGCCGCGAACACCCAGGCACTGACCGTGGTCAGCGGCAGCATCATGAAGATCAGGATGGCCACCGCCCGCGCCGCATAGATCAGCACCAGCAGGTTCTTCTTGCTGCCGCAGCCGCCGGCCCAGCCGAACAGGAAGGAGCCGAAGATGTTGAACAGGCCGATCAGCGCCACCGCCGTCATGCCGACATTGGCGGTCAGGCCGCCGTCGACCAGGAAGGACGGCAGGTGCAGCATGATGAAGGCGGTCTGGAAGCCGCACACGAAATAGCCCCAGAACAGGTAATGGAAGCTCTTCTGGCCGCCGGCCTCGCGCAGCGCCTGGGCGATCGACTGACCGCCGCCGGCCGCCGGTTTGTGGCCGTCGGCCATGGCGTAGGCCAGCGGAGCGATCAGGCCGACCCCGCAAGCGAGCAGGACCAGCGCGCTCTGCCAGCCGTAGGCGGTGATCAGCGCCTGGCCGATGGGGAGCACAGCAAACTGGCCGAAGGAGCCGCCGGCGCTGGCGATACCGAGCGCCAGGCTGCGCTTCTCGGGGGTCGTGTGCCGGCCGATGACGCCCATGATCACCGCAAAGGTCGTCCCCGACAGGCCGAGGCCGATCAGCACGCCGGCCGTCAGGTCGAAGGCCAGCGGCGAGGCGGCCTGCGACATCAGCACCAGGCCAAGCACATAAAGCACGGCGGCACCGACCACGGTGCGCCCGGCGCCGTGGCGGTCGGCCAGCGCCCCGGCAAACGGCGAGGCCAGGCCCCAGATCAGGTTCTGCAGGGCAATGGCGAAGGAGAAGGTCTCCCGGCTCCAGCCGTGATCCAGGGTCATCGGTTGCAGGAACAGGCCGGCGGTGTGGCGCACGCCCATCGACAGGGTCAGGATCACGCAGCCGGCGACCAGGATGATCAGCGGGGTGCGCCAAGTGGGTTTGGTCAGGGTCATCGGTCTTCGATCCGCCGTTTCAGTTGGGGTTCCCGGCGCGGGCTTCCAGATTTTCCCAGCGCTCAAGCAGCGCCAGCAGTTCATCGTCGATCACCGCCAGCCGCTCGGACGCCTTCTGCGCGCCCAGCGCGTCGCGCTGGTAGAGGCCGGGGTCTTCGAGCAATGCGGTCAGCTTCGCCTGTTCGGCTTCCAGCGCGGCGATCTTTTCCGGCAGCGCCTCCAGCTCGCGCTGTTCCTTCCAGCTCAGCTTGTCGGCTTTGGCTTTCGCCGTTTCGGCGGGCTTCACGGCCGGCTTGGCTTCGCTCTTCGGCTTGTCGACGACGACCTTGGGCTGGCTCGCCTGGTAGTTGGCCCAGTCGCTGTAGCCGCCGGCGTATTCCTTCCAGCGCCCGTTGCCTTCGGCGGCGATGGTCTGGGTGACGACGTTGTCGAGGAAGGTCCGGTCGTGGCTGACCAGGAAGAGCGTGCCGTCGTAGTCCTGGAGCAGTTGTTCGAGCAGTTCAAGAGTGTCGATGTCGAGGTCGTTGGTCGGCTCGTCGAGGACCAGCACGTTGGCCGGCTTGGCGAATAGCCGGGCCAGCAGCAGCCGGTTGCGCTCGCCGCCGGAAAGCGAGCTGACCGGCGAGCGGGCGCGCTCGGGCGCGAACAGGAAGTCTTCGAGGTAACCGATCACGTGCTTGCGGGCGCCGCCGATCTCGACCCAGTCGGAGCCCGGCGAGATGACGTCGGACAGCGTCGAATCCGGATTGAGTTGGGTGCGGAACTGGTCGAAGTAGGCGATCTCCATCTTCGTCCCCTGACGGACACTGCCGGCGTCCGGCTGCAGTTCGCCGAGGATCAACCGCAGCAGCGTCGTCTTGCCGGCGCCGTTGGGACCGATCAGGCCGATCTTGTCGCCGCGCTGGATACGCGCCGAGAAATCGGCGACGATGGGCCGTTGTCCGTAGGATTTGACGACATGATCGAGTTCGGCGACCAGTTTTCCGCTCTTGTCGCCGACTTCGAGCTGCAGGTTGACCTTGCCCATGCGCTCGCGCCGCGCCTGGCGTTCGGCGCGCAGGCGGTCAAGCCGCTGGACGCGGAACACCGCACGCGTGCGCCGTGCCTCGACGCCCTTGCGGATCCACACTTCCTCTTCCTTGAGCAGCTTGTCGGCGCGCGCGTTGGCCAGCGCCTCCTCGTGCAGCATCGCTTCCTTACGCTGCTGGTACTGGCTGAAGTTGCCGGGAAAACTGGCCAGCTGGCCGCGGTCGAGTTCGACGATACGGGTGCTGACCCGGTCGAGGAAGGAACGGTCGTGGGTGATGAACAGCAGGGTCACGCCCGATTCGATCAACAGCGTCTCCAGCCATTCGATGGCGGCGATGTCGAGGTGGTTGGTCGGCTCGTCGAGGAGCAACACTTCCGGCGCCACGGCCAGCGCCTGGGCCAGCGCCAGGCGCTTCTTCTGACCACCGGACAGGCTGCCGACCCTGGCTTCCGGATCGAGCCCGAAACGGGCGATGACCTTTTCCGCCTGCGCCTCGTAGGCCCAGGCACCGCGCGCTTCAAGTTCGTGCTGCAGCGTATCCATGCGCGCCAGCAGGGCGTCGTGATCGCCCTGCCCTTCGCCGAGGCGGTGCGACACCTCGTGATACTCGGCGAGCAGGGTCGAGGTCTCGCCCATGCCGGAAATCACGGCTTCGAACACCGAGTGTTCCGGATCGAACGGCGGTTCCTGCGGCACGTAACCAACGCGGATACCCGGCTGCACCCAGACCTCGCCGTCGTCCAGCCGCCCCTTGCCGGAACCGGCGGCCATCGCTGCCAGCAGCGACGATTTGCCGGTACCGTTGCGGCCGATCAGGGCGACGCGCTCGCCGGGATCGAGCTGGAACTCGGCATGATCCAGGAGCGGTACGTGGCCGTAGGCGAGACAGGCATCGGAAAGTTTCAGGTAGGGCATCGTCGGCAATGAAAACGGCGCCCCGCGAGGCGCCGTGCACTGGGAAATTGGGAGATCCCGATTCTAATCGTTCAGGTGGTGAAACGGGAAAGTTGTGCCTGCAATTCGGCGGCCAGACGCTCCAGCTCCTGCGCCCGCTGACGATTGCCGAGCGCGCGTTCGTTGGTGCCTTCGGCGGCCTGGGCGATATGCTCGACCAGACGCGCGATTTCCTGGCTGGCGGCGCTCTGTTCCCGGGTTCCGTCGGCGATATGCATGATCACGCTGACCGTCTGCTCGGCGCGCTCGTCGATGGTGGTCAGCGATTCGCCGGCTTCGCGCGCCAGTTCGACGCTGCCGCTCATGTTGCTGCTGACCGACTGCATGCGCCCGACGGCATTGTCGGTTTCCTGCAGGATGGCCGACACCGTGGTCGAGATTTCCTGCGTCGACAGGGCGGTACGTTCGGCCAGCTTGCGCACTTCGTCCGCCACCACGGCAAAGCCGCGGCCCTGCTCGCCGGCCCGCGCCGCCTCGATGGCGGCGTTGAGCGCCAGCAGGTTGGTCTGCTCGGCAATTTCGCGGATCACGCCGACCACGCTGGAAATCTGTTTCGAACGCTCGCCCAGCGACTCGATCAGGCGGGCCGATTCGCCAATATCGTCGGCCACCCGCTCAAGCTCCTGCATGGTTCGCTGGACCACCTGACGACCATTGGCGGTCACTTCCTTGGCCTCTTCGGAAATCTGCGCGGCCTGGCGGGCATTGTCGGCCACCTGCGAAATACTGACCGACAACTCCTCGACCGACGCGGCAATGCCGGACGCCGACTGCGATGCCTGACTGGCGCTTTCCAGTGCACGCTGCGCCGCGCCCTGCAACTCGTTGGCCGCTGCGCCGACCTGCCCGGAGGTCTGCGACGCGCCACTGACCAGCTTGCGCATGCTGCCGGCCATCTGGTTGAAGGCGTGGGCAATGACGTGCACCTCATTGCGACTGTCTGGATTGTCCTCCTGCACCGTCGCCCGCAAATCGCCGGCACTGACGCGGGAAACTTCAGTCACCAGCTGCGACAGACCGCGCAGGCGCGAATTGACCAGCACCAGCACGACCAGCGCCAGCACCACGGCGGCAACCAGGCTGACGACGATCAGCAGGTTGCGCAGGGCATGGCTTTCCTCCAGGTACTCCTCCAGCCAGCTGCCGGTCGCCACCGTCCACCCCCAGGCCTCCGAGGTCGACGCGACAACGATCTTCTCGCGCTCGCTACCACTGCCGTCGGGCATCCGGTAACGATAGGTACCGTTCTTTTTCTCCAGCAGGTCGAGGACCGATTGCTTGACCTCGGCCGACAGGTCGGTTTCGGAGATCAGCTTCTCCTGGTAACGCGGATGCAGCACGAATTCGCCATCGCCCTTGGTATCCGCCGGACGAACGATGTACACATAACCGGTCTTGCCAGCCACCAGGCTGCCGAATTGCGCCCGGATGCGCTTCAGTTCTTCTTCCAGAGAGATACGGACCGAATAGGCGCCCCAGGCCTTGCCATTGCCATCACGCAGCAGGCGGACGGTGCTGAAATAGTATTTGCCGCCGCGGATTGCCAACCCCTGGTAATCCTTGTCGGCCATCAGCGAACGGGCAACCGGGTCGTTCTCCGGCAAGGGCACGCCATGCATGGCCTTGCCTTCCTTGTTGCGCAGCAGCGTGGACAGGCGGTAGACCTTGCCCGAATGCAGCACAAGCAAGGCAGCATCGTCGCCGGTCAGGTTGCGGAAGGCAGCCAGTACGCGATCATTTGCGTTCAGTACCTCGCCCCCGAGGCGCATCACCGGCAGGTCGACGTCACCGGTACGCGCCATGCCCTCGCCCGGCTCTAGCTTGCCATTGAGGTAACGCAGGAAAAAATCGGACTGCCGGCTGCCGCGCTCACGCACGGCATCGAACAGGGCGTCGAGCATGCCCGACATCAATTTCGCTTCGTGCGTCAGATTGTGTTCGGCAACGCTCAATGCCGCCCCGTCGGCACGCTTCTGGACGATCAGCGTCATCAGGGCGAAGACAAGGATCAGGGCTGCCAGGATGGCCATGATCAACTGCTGGGCAATCGGCCGATATGCAAATTTTCCAAACATCATATATCTCCTCCATTTTTTATATTCTTCTGGCCAATCTATCACATGCCTTCGGCAGCCGGTACAATTCGCCCCGGCACTCCCTGCGTCGGCGCGAAGCAGGTAAAATCCCACCGCCTCAGCGTCCCCGTAGTTAAATGGATATAACCGGGTCCTCCTAAGACTCAATTAGAGGTTCGATTCCTCTCGGGGACGCCACGCCAACCACCCACGGAATCCAGCATGCCGCGCTCAGCCCCCCGCCACGCCATCGACATCAGCGAGGAAGACGGCGTCCGCTACCTGCATTTCGGCTCGGACTGGGTACAGGGCGCAATGCGCATCGCCCGCCCCTGGTCGCTGGAACTCGACTACACCCGGGAAATGATGGCGGGTTTGTTGCTGCGCCCGCCCGGGCGCTGGCCGCGCAGTGCGCTGCTGATCGGGCTCGGGGCAGGTTCGCTGGCCAAATTCCTGTATCGGTACTACCCGGATTGCCGGATCACCGTGGTCGAGATCAATCCGCAGGTCGAGTTCATCGCCCGTCAGTACTTCAAGCTGCCCGACGACCCGTTACGCCTCGACATACAGATTGGCTGCGGCGCCGATTACCTGCAGCAGGGCAAGCGTAGCTTCGACCTGATCCTGTCCGACGGCTTCGACGCCGGCGGTCGCCCCGGCATGCTCGACACCCCGGCGTTCTACCAGTCGGCGCAGGCCCGGTTGAGCGACAGCGGCCTGTTCTGCGTCAACCTGCTACGCGAAAAAGGCTTCAAGCGCAGCGTCGAGCGCATCGCGGAAGCCTTTCTCGGTCACTGCCACGTTTTTCCGTCCAGCCCCAGCGGCAACACCATCGTTTTTGGCCGGGGCAACCAGGCGGTCGAGGTCGGCCTGGAGGTGCTGAATAGCCGCGCCGAGGAGTTGCAGCAACGGACAAAACTCAAGCTGAAAGACACCATCAGCCGCCTGCAGGAGGCCGGCATCAGCAACGAGGCGCCGCTCGCCTTCTGAGGCCCAGCCTTGTTTTTACGGCCGGCCGTGCTATAAATGAAGTAATCCTCCACCGATAACAACGACAAGGCGGACAGAACAAAGACAAACCGACTGATGCCGTAACGACACCAGAGGAGTCCCTATGCTGTCCATGCAAGATCTGATCGACTATTGCGATCTCGACCGAGGTGAGATCGAAGCCATTGCCGAGCACGAGCACCTGCCGATGGCCATTGCCGCCGAACTCAGTGAGATGCTGTTATGCACGCCAGATGGCGTCTGCCAGTTGCACGCGATGATCATCGAGAACATGCAGCATGCGCTTGAGGCCGGGCAAAACCAGCGCGTGCTTGACCTGATGCAGACCTACGAGCACCTGCAACGCACACATCCCCTGCCGACGCGCCATTGAAAACGGCCCGTCAGCTTGCGCTGCGGGCCGCCATCGGAAAGTCAGGCTGATCAGGCGGCCTGCTTCTCGACGTGCGCCTGCTTCTCGTAGAGGAACTCGAGCACGGCAGCACGGCAATCGATGTAGGCCGGATCGTGCGCCAGTTCCAGGCGGGCGCGCGGGCGCGGCAGATTGACCTCGAGAATCTCGCCGATGGTCGCCGCCGGGCCGTTGGTCATCATCACGATGCGATCGGAGAGCAGTACCGCTTCATCGACATCGTGCGTGACCATGACCACGGTCGCCTGTGTCTTCTCGCAGATCTTCATCAGCTCGTCCTGCAGCTTGGCCCGGGTCAGCGCATCGAGGGCGCCGAAGGGCTCGTCCATGAGCAGCACTTTCGGCTCCATCGACAGCGCCCGGGCGATGCCGACACGCTGCTTCATGCCGCCCGAGATTTCATGCGGGTACTTGTGCGCAGCATGGGCCAGCCCGACCAGTTCGATCGCCGCCTGGGTGCGTGCCTTGAGCTTGGCCTTGCCTTCCTTCTGGCTGAACACGCGCTCGACGGCCAGATAGATGTTCTCGAAGCAGGTCAGCCAGGGCAGCAGGCTGTGGTTCTGGAAGACCACCGCCCGTTCCGGGCCGGGACCGGCGATTTCCCGCCCATCGCAGAGCAGCACGCCGGTGGTCGGCTTGGTCAGGCCGGCAATCAGGTTGAGCAGGGTCGATTTGCCGCAGCCGGAGTGGCCGATCAGCGCGACGAACTCGCCTTGCTTCAGGGTCAGGTCGATGTCGCGCAGGGCGACGAACTTGCCTTTTTTCGTGTCGAAGGTCTGACCGACATTTTCGATTTGTACGAATTTTTCCATGATCTTGACTCCGCTCAGGACGATTCTTTGGTCAGCTTCTTGGCCAGCAGGATCAGCGCCTGTTCGAGGATCAGGCCGACGATGCCGATGATGAAGATGGCGATGATGATGTGTTCGACCTTCAGGTTGTTCCACTCGTCCCACACCCAGAAACCGATACCGACGCCACCGGTGAGCATTTCCGCGGCGACGATGACCAGCCAGGCGGTGCCGATCGACAGGCGGATGCCGGTGAGCATGTAAGGCAGCACGGCCGGGAACAGTATCTTGGTGACCACCTTCCACTCGGAGAGATCGAGCACGCGGGCGACGTTGAGGTAATCCTGCGGCACCCGCTGCACACCCTGGGCGGTATTCATGATCATCGGCCAGATCGAGCAGATGAAGATGGTCCAGGTCGCCGCCGGATCGGCCTTCTGGAACACCAGCAGACCGATCGGCAGCCAGGCCAGCGGCGACACCGGACGCAGCAGGCTGATGATCGGGTTGATCATTGCCGACAGGAAGGCAAAACGGCCGAGCATGAAACCGAGCGGGATGCCGACCAGCGCCGCCAGGCCGAAGCCGAGACCGACGCGTTCGAGCGAGGCAAGCACATTCCAGCCGATGCCCTGGTCGTTCGGACCGTTGTTGTAGAAGGGATCGGCGAAAAGTTCCGCCGCTGCCTGCCAGACGACGACCGGTCCGGGGATGGAACCGCCCTTGAGCGTTGCCACGTACCAGATGCCGACCAGCAGCAAGACCCCGAGCACCGGCGGCAAGACCGCCCGCATGGCATTCGACAGCATCTCGCCGAAGGGGTTGGCAGGGGCGGCCGCAGCCGCCTGGGTTGCAGGATTGGCGTGTGTTTCCATCGTCTTTTCCTTGACCGGTTTGACCGGCACAGTCTCTGTTTCGGGCTTGGCCGGCAGTTCGCCGGCAAATTCACCGCGCATCGTCAGGGTGGTACTCATCCCGATCTCCTTCGCTCACTCAAGCTTTGACCTTGAAGCCATCGGCATACTTGGCCGGGTTCGAACCGTCCCAGACCACGCCGTCGATCAGCTTGGACGAACGCAGCGGGCTCTTCGGCACGCTGACGCCCAGCTTGGATGCTGCCTGGGCGTAAAGCTCGGTCTGGTTGATCTTCTTGGCCACACCGAGGTAATCCGGGTGATCCTTGAGCAGGCCCCAGCGCTTGTGCTGGGTCAGGAACCACATGCCGTCAGACAGGTAGGGATAGTTCACCGCGCCGTCGTTGAAGAACTTCATGTGATTGGGATCGTCCCAGGTCTTGCCCAGGCCGTTCTGGTAGCGACCGAGGATGCGCTGGTTGATCGCATCGACACTGGTGTTCACATAGGCGCGCTGGGCGATGACTTCGGCCATCTTCATCTTGTTGCTGATGCTGGCATCGATCCAGCGGCTGGCTTCAAGAATGGCCATGATCACGGCGCGACAGGTGTTCGGGTTCTTCTGGACGAATTCGGCGGTACAGCCGAGGATTTTTTCCGGGTGATCCTTCCACACGTCCTGGGTGGTCGCTGCGGTGATGCCGATACCGTCCATGATCGCGCGGTGGTTCCACGGTTCGCCGACACAGAAGCCGTCCATGTTGCCAACGCGCATGTTGGCCACCATCTGCGGCGGCGGGACGACGATGGCCTTGGCATCCTTCATCGGGTTGATGCCGCCGGAAGCCAGCCAGTAGTACAGCCACATGGCGTGGGTGCCGGTCGGGAAGGTCTGGGCAAAGGTGTATTCGCGCGGTTCCTTCTTCATCAGCGCGGCCAGGCTGGCAACGTCGGTCGCGCCCTTGTCGGCCAGCGCCTTGGATAGGGTCAGCGCCTGGCCGTTGTTGTTCAGCGTCATCAGGTTGGCCATATCCTTCTTCGGCCCGCCGATGCCCAGATGCACACCGTAGATCAGGCCGTAGAGCACGTGCGCCATGTCCAGTTCGCCATTGACCAGCTTGTCGCGGACGCCAGCCCAGGAGGCTTCCTTGGTCGGGATGATCTTGATGCCGTACTTCTCGTCGAACTTGTTGACCGCCGCCATGACCACCGAAGCGCAATCGGTCAGCGGGATGAAGCCAATGCGGATTTCCTTCTTTTCGGGGGCATCCGAGCCGGCAGCCCAGGCTGCGCTACGGACACCGGGGGGAACCATGGACATGAGGGATGCTCCCAGGGCGGCAGTGACGAAATCGCGACGCTTGGTCGAGACAGGAGAGGATTCTTGGGCTGCGGCAGCCGGCTTTTTATCTTCCATTGCATTGACTCCAGATGGCTAAAAATAAAAAAGGCGTCGCATCCTTGCTGCACGGGGCAGCGAGGATGGACGCCATTGTCCTGGAACCGGAACACCCGGTTCGTGCCCGGCCGCCTTTGACCGTGCTATGCCTTCCTTAACGCAACGGCCGTGCCAGGTCTAAGAAAAACAGACAAGCCTTTGAATAACATGGATAAATTGAAGAAAGCCGGGAATTCGCTGGAAAAACCACATGCACTGTTGCAGTGCAACACCCGGCGAATCTGCACAAAAAGAGGCGGAATCAGAGCAGGACGCGCGCCATGTCGATGACGTCCTTGGCCACCTTGGACATGCTCTGGCCGCGCTCCATCGCCAGCTTGCGCATGGCGTGATAGGCCGCCTCTTCGTCCAGATCGCGAGCCTTCATCAGGATGCCCTTGGCCTTGTCGACCAGCTTGCGGTCGGACAACTTGCGCGAAATCTCGTCGAGTTCGCGGCGCATCGCCTGCGTATCCTCGAAGCGGACGCGGGCGACATCGACTATCGGTTTGATCCGCTTCGGGTCCAGACCATCGACGATATAGGCCGAAACCCCGGCCTTGACGGCATCGCGGATCGCGCTCTGACCGTCTTCCTGGGTAAAGATGACGACCGGACGCGGCATGTTCTTATGCACCACGGCGAGGTTTTCGAGCGTATCGCGGCTGGGACTTTCGGTGTCGATCAGGATCACATCCGGCTGCAACTTCTCGACCTCGGCCGTCAGGTTGGCCGAATCGGCCAGAATGGCCGCCACCTGATAACCGGCGAGCGCCAGCCCGGCGCAGATTTCCGCCGCCCGGCTACGGGATTCATCAATGACCAGTACGCTTAACATGCCCGGAATCAAGCAAGCGCTGCGCCAGCTTTGCGGAGTGCGGCCTCGGCCATCGCCTGGACGACACTTTCCTCCTCGCCGATGGCGCGGTCGAGCACGAACTCGACCGTCGGCCAGCGCGCCTGCATGGCGGCCAGCATTTCCGGGACTTCGCGTTTGAGATGCCCACCCTGGGCAATGAACATCGGCAGCACCACCACCTTGCGGGCGCCGCCAGCAATGGCCTCGGCGGCACAAGTCGGCAGGTCCGGGGTCATGAATTCGAGAAAGGCCAGTTCGACGGAAATCGACGGTGCAGCAGAACGGATCGCCGCCTGCACGCGGCGCATCGGCGCCGCCCATTCCGGATCGCGGGCACCGTGGGCAAAAAGGATGATGGCTGTAGTCATGGCTTTCACTTTAGCGCAAATAGAAAACGGCGGCTGTCCGCCCGAAGGCGTATTGACAGCCGCCGTCCGCTTTGGTGCGATCAGATTGCCAGCCAGACCTCGCCGTTTTCCAGCTTGACGTCGAAACGGTCACAACCGCCGACATCCGGCGCCACCGCCTGGCCGTCGGCCAGGCCGATATTCCAGCCGTGCAGCGGACAGGTCACGCGCTCGCCATGGACCAGGCCTTGCGACAGCGGTCCGCCCTTGTGCGGGCATTTGTCGTGCAGCGCGAAAACCTTGTCGTCGCTGGTGCGGAAAATGGCGATGTCGCCGCCCTTGGGCGGGCGGACGATGCGCGAACCCAGTGCCGGGATGTCTTCCAGTTTGCAGATCAGTTTCCAGTGGCTCATTTCAGTTCCTTTCGTCTGCTTCAGGCAGCGACCGTGATCGGGATGAATTGCTTGACCGGCTGCGCCTCACGCGAGGTCGACCAGGGGTCCTTGGCGTCCTTCAAGGCAGCGACCAGTCCCGCGTACAGCGTGCGCCGGCCGTCCTCGTCCTCGACGATGCGTCCCTTGACGTAATCGAGGCCGACGCGGTCCAGCCAGTGGCAGGTGCGCTCCAGGTACCAGGCTTCCTGGCGGTAGAGTTCGAGGAAGGCCCCGGAATATTCCATGACCTCCTCGTCCGACTTCACCTTGCACAGGAACTGGGCAACTTCGGTCTTGATCCCGCCGTTGCCGCCAACGTAAAGCTCGTAGCCGGAATCGACACCGATCACGCCGACGTCCTTGATACCGGCTTCGGCACAGTTGCGCGGGCAGCCGGAGACGGCCAGCTTGACCTTGTGCGGGGCGTACATGTCGAACAGCATCTTCTCCAGCTTGACGCCCATGTCCATCGCCAGTTGCGTGCCGAAGCGGCAGTGTTCGGCGCCGACGCAGGTCTTCACGGTGCGGATAGACTTGCCGTAGGCGTGGCCGGAAACCATGCCGGCAGCGTTGAGGTCGGCCCACACGGCGGGCAGGTCCTCCTTCTTGATGCCAAGCAGGTCGATGCGCTGGCCGCCGGTAACCTTCACCGTCGGCACCTGGTATTTCTCGGCGACATCGGCGATCGCGCGCAGCTCGGCCGGCGTCGTCAGGCCGCCCCACATCCGCGGGACCACCGAATAGGTGCCGTCCTTCTGGATGTTGGCGTGCGAGCGTTCGTTGATCAGCCGCGACTGCGGGTCATCCTTGGCTTCATGCGGCCAGGTCGAGATCAGGTAATAGTTGATCGCCGGCCGGCACTTCTCGCAGCCGTTCGGCGTCGTCCAGCCGAGTTCGGCGAACACCGCTTCCTTGGTCGTCAGGTGTTCGTTGCGGATGGCTTCGCGGACCTTCTGGTGCGAATGCTCGGTACAGCCGCAGATCGGCTTCTTGTCCGAGGCGGCCGGCGTGTAGGCGCCGCCGATGGTCGAGGCCAGGATCTGCTCGACCAGGCCGGCGCAGGAACCACAGGACGACGCGGCCTTGGTGTGTTTCTTGACTTCGTCAAGCGTGAACAACCCCTGTTCCTTGATCGCCTTGACGATGGTTCCCTTGGTCACCCCGTTGCAGCCGCAAACCTCGGCGCTGTCGGACATGGCAGCGGCCTTGCTGTTGCCGGCGTGGCCGACGTCGCCAACCAGGCTCTGGCCGAAGATCAACGAATCGCGGATGTCGTGGATGTCGCGGGCGTCCTTGAGCAACTGGAAATACCACGGACCGTCGGCGGTGTCGCCGTACATGACGCCGCCGACCAGCTTGTTGTCCTTGATCACCAGCTTCTTGTAGACGCCGCCGTGCGGGTCGTTGAGAACGATTTCCTCGGTGTCCTTGCCGCCCATGAAGTCGCCGGCCGAGAACAGGTCGATGCCGGTGACTTTAAGCTTGGTCGAGGTCACCGAGCCGGTGTAGCGGCCGATGCCGTAACCGGCGAGATGATTGGCGGCAACCTTGGCCTGCTCGAACAGCGGCGCCACCAGCCCGTAGGCGATGCCACGATGGCTGACGCACTCGCCGACCGCGTAAATCTTCGGGTCGTAGGTCTGCATGGTGTCGTTCACGACGATGCCACGGTTGCAATAGATGCCAGATTTTTCGGCCAGCGCGTAGTTCGGGCGGATGCCGGCGGCCATCACGACGAGGTCGGCAGGAATCTGCATGCCGTCCTTGAAGCGCACTGCGGCGACACGTCCGCTCTCGCCCTGAACCAGCATTTCGGTCTGCTTCTGCAGCAGGAATTTCAGGCCCTTGTCTTCCAGCGACTGTTGCAGCATGCGGCCGGCCGTCTCGTCGAGCTGGCGTTCGAGCAGCCACGGGCCGATATGCACGACGGTCACGTCCATGCCGCGCAGCTTCAGGCCGTTGGCGGCTTCCAGGCCGAGCAGGCCGCCACCGATGACGACCGCGTGCTTGTGCACTTTGGCGGTGGCGATCATTTCGTCGGTGTCCTTGATGTCGCGGTAACCGATGACACCGGGCAGGTCGTTGCCGGGAATCGGCAGCATGAACGGCGTTGAGCCGGTGGCGACCAGCAGGCGGTCGTAGGGCGCTTCGCTACCGTCGTCGGCGATCACCTTGCGGCGGACGCGGTCGATGGCAACAACCTGCTTGCCGGTGTGCAGCGTGATGCCGTTGCTGGCGTACCAGTCGAGCTCGTTGAGGACGATTTCCGGCACCGTCATTTCGCCGGCGAGGACCGGCGACAGCAGGATACGGTTGTAGTTGGGGTGGGGTTCGGCGCCGAAGATCGTGATCTCGTAGTGATCCGGGGCGATCTTCAGCAGTTCTTCAATGGTGCGGACACCGGCCATGCCGTTGCCGATCAGTACCAGACGGGGTTTGCTCATGATGACGGGGCTCCAACGTTGCGCGCACCTTGCGGTGCAAAGATGTTTCAGCGCATGACGTCGTTGCCATCGGACCACCCCCGTTGGCGGTTGATTCGCTGCTTTGCCGGGCTTGTTGCAATCCGCGTGCCAGCGGACCAAATCATTGATTAATCAGGATTTACATGAAGCCGCGTGCGACACGATGCACCATTAACGTGCCCATCTGACCAGCACAGTGCATGCAGCGCTCAGTTGCCACCCATCAACAGCCCGGTCGCCTCGACCGCGACGATGGCCTTGGCCTGGTTGAGGTCGTCGACATAACCGCTGGCAAACAGCAGGCAGGCCAACTGGTTGGCAATCGGCTTGGGCAGCGGCACCTGCTTTTCCAGCACCCGCCGCGTCCACCGCGCGGTGCTCACCGCATCGCAGGCTTCGGGCAGGTTGGGCAGACCGCGCAAGCTGTCGTGCTCGGCTTCGAACAAGGTATCGACGCTGCCGTTACGGACATATTCGAGACGCGGCCGGCGCTTCGGATTGGCCACCGGCTCGCCTTCGGTACCGCGCAGCAACAAGCCGCGCTGCCCGCGCTCGACAAGGATGTCGCGCATCAGCGTGATGAAATCGGGATGCGTCGCCGGCGCCACCAGCACCGCCTCGCCACGGAAGGGATTGAGCAGCTTGACCAGGCTGTGCGCACTGTTGCGCACGCCCATCCGGGCGCGCAGGGAGAGCATGTTGTGCAGGCCGGGCGCCAGCGCGGTCAGCGGCAGGAAAGCCAGACCCTTTTCTTCCAGCGTCTGCTGCGCCTGTTGCGCCGACATCACCGGCATGTGGCCAAGCTCACGCAGGATCTGCGCACTGGTCACCCGACCATAGCCTTCGATCAGACCATGGACCAGCACCGGCACGCCGAAGCGCTGCAGCAGCAAGGCCAGCAGCGGTGTCAGGTTGGCTTCCTTGCGCGCGCCGTTGTAACTGGGCAGCACCACCGGGCGCACCCGGCCGTGCGGCATGTCGAGGCGATTCATGCGCTCGTCGATGGCGGCCAGGAAGCCGAGCATCTCGTCGCTGGACTCGCCCTTGACGCGCAGGGCGATCAGGATCGCTCCGAGTTCCAGGTCGGGAACGCCGCCGTCGAGCATCGCTGCGTAGACCTGGCGTGCCTCTTCCGGCGACAGATCGCGCGATCCCTGGGCACCGCGTCCGATTTCCTTGATGTATTGAGCGTAACTCACGGGTCTCCTCCGTTCGGGCCTCAGGCGGCCTCTGGATGTTGTTGTGGCTGCCGGGTCAGCAGGCGCTTGATGTCCGGCATGCAGCCGCCACAGAAGGTGCCGCATTTGAGCGTATCCTGCAAGGCGGCCAGGTCGGCACCGCCGGCAACGGCGGAAATGATCTGATCGTCGCTGACGTCAGCACATTTGCAGACGATCTGGCGCGGCGCCAGCGATGCGGGGGGTGCCGCCGTCGGCGCCAGGGCAAAGCGCAGCAGGCTGGCATCCAGTTCACCCTCCGCCATCGCCTGACGCAGCCAGCTCAGGGCCTGGGTTTCGCCAGCCAGACGGACGCCGAGCAATTGCCCGTCGAGGGCCACGGCTTTCTTGGCGATATGGCGCCGGGCATCGCTGAAGACGATGGCGCCGGTGTCGCCTGTCAGACCGAAAGTGGCATCGATGGTTTGCAACAAGGCGGCCGGCATCGGTGCCGCCGTCGCCGCCCGGAAGACGACCAGCGGACTGGCCCGACCATAGAGCGAAGCGGTGGCATAGGGAAATTCGTCGAACAGGCTGCGCGCCAGATCGAGCTGACGCAAGGCATCGTCCAGATCCGTACAACGGCGGATCACGGCCAACGGATATTCCAGGCCGCTCTTGGCGACTTCGACCGTGGTGTGCTTGAGTTCCGGCTGCTGCGACCAGGGATCGACGGCGTCGCCAAGCAGCGCGTTGGCGCCGGCCCCGTTCATGAACCGGTTGCCCCAGTGCATTGGCAGCCAGGTCCGGCCGCGCACCAAGCCGCTACCGGCAGCAACACGAACGACAATTTCGCCGCGACGGTTGAACAGGCGAACCAGATCGCCATCCTCAAGCTGGCGATGGCGCATGTCGCAGGGATGCATCTGCAGCAGAGGTTCATCTTCCAGATTGAACAGGCGCGGCACGATTCCGGTCCGGCTCATGCCGTGCCATTGGTCGCGCATGCGCCCGGACAACAGGCTGAGCGGATAAGTCTTGTCCGCCTGTTCGGCAGTCGCTTGATGCTGGACGCTGACAAAACGTGCCCGGCCGTTGGCAGTCGGGAAACGCCCATCGGCATAAAGGCGCGCCCGCCCGGCCGTCGCCCCTTGCGGAAACGGCCACTGCTGCGGCCCCTGCTGTTCGAGCAAGGCATAGCTCAGGCCGGTGATGTCGAGATCGCGACCGGCGGTCGACGCGCGATGCTCATTGAAGATTTCCTCGACACTGGCGTAAGGAAAAAGGCGATCGACGGCCGCGTGATCAAGTTTGCGTCCCAGGCGCCGCGCGAAGTCGACGACGATCTGCCAGTCATGGCGCGCTTCGCCAGTCGGCGCTACGGCCGCCTGGACACGCGTGATGCGGCGCTCGGAATTGGTCACCGTGCCGTGCTTTTCACCCCAGCCGGTGGCCGGCAGCAAGAGGTCGGCGTAGGCGGCGGTATCGGTATCGGCAAAACATTCCTGGAGCACGACGAATTCGGCATTGGCCAGTCCGGCACGAACCGCCGCCTGATGCGGCAGGGATTGTGCGGGATTGGTACAGGCGATCCAGACCGCCTTGATCTCGCCGCTGGCCAGCGCCTTGAACAGGTCGACCGCCGCCTTGCCGGGCTTTGCCGGTACTTCCGGGATTCCCCACAAGGCCGCCACCTCGGCGCGGTGCTGCGGATTCGCCAGGTCGCGGTGCGCCGACAGCAGATTGGCCAGCCCACCGACCTCGCGACCGCCCATGGCATTCGGCTGGCCGGTTAGCGAGAAGGGGCCGGCACCGGCCTTGCCGATCTGGCCGCAAGCCAGGTGCAACTGGATCAGCGCGGCATTGTTGTGCGTACCGTGCGCCGACTGGTTGAGCCCCTGGCAGTAAAGCGACAACGCCGGCCCCCGGGTGGCAAACCAGCGCGCCGCGCGCACGATGTCGCTGGCCGGAATCCCGCACAATTCGGCGACCCGCATCGGGGTGTACTCGGCAACGATGGCGGCCTGTTCGGCAAAACCCTCGGTATGTTCGGCAATATAGCTCTCGTCGATCAGTCCTTCGCCGATCATCACATGCAACATGCCGTTGAACAGCGCGATGTCGCTGCCCGGCTTGATCGGCAGATGGAGATCAGCAATGGCCGCGCTTTCGGTGCGGCGCGGATCGACGACGATGACTTTCAGGTCCGGATTGGCCGCCCGCGCGTCCTCGATGCGGCGAAAGACGATGGGATGGGCAATGGCCGGATTGGCGCCGGCGATCAGGATGACCCCGGCCTGGGCAATATCGTCGTAACAACTCGGCGGCGCATCGGCACCCAGCGTCTGCTTGTAACCGGCCACGGCCGATGACATGCACAGGCGCGAATTGGTATCGACGTTGTTGGTCCCGATCAGGCCCTTGGCCAGCTTGTTGAAGACGTAGTAGTCCTCGGTCATCAACTGACCGGAGATATAGAAGGCGACCGCATCGGGGCCGTGCGTCCGGATGATTTGCGCAAAACGCTCGCTGGCATGTTCCAGGGCATCGTCCCAGGCCAACCCCTGCGCCGGCTCTCCGCGCGCCGGGCGCAAGGCCGGGTGCGCCAGACGATTGGCCGTACCTGCCGTCAGTTGCAGGGATGCGCCCTTGGTGCACAAACGACCAAGGTTGGCCGGATGCTCCGGATCGCCGCGCACGCTGGTGATGACATCACCTTCCGCACGGATCAGCACGCCGCAACCGACGCCGCAGTAACAACAAGTGGATTTGACTTCCTGGCTCATGATCTTCCTTCCGGTCGAGCATTGAGCAACAGGCATGCCACCCATAAAAATCAAGGAGTTGCCATAAAAAAAGGGAAAACCCGATTCAGGTTCTCCCTTTTTTGGTGCATCCCGGGGATGCCGTGTCCCTATTTGACGCGTTGCAGCTTGGGTCGCCCGCCTTCGGGGCGTGACGGCGATGGCGGCTCGTCATCGGGGACTTCGTCCATCGGTACGGCTTCTTCGTTCTCGTCGAAAGGCAGGGCCTCGTCGCCGGTTTCAAAAGCCATGCCGGCCCCGTTCTCCCGCGCATAGATTGCCGAGATCTGGCCCACCGGCACCGACAGCTCCCGGGCCACGCCACCGAAGCGGGCCTGGAACTCGATCAGTTCGTTACCCATCTGCAACTTGTTGGTTGCATCCGGGCCGAGATTGAGCACGATCTGGCCATCGCGGACGAACTCACGCGGCACCTGGGTGCGCGCATCGACCTGGACCGCGATGTAGGGCGTGAAGCCGTTGTCGCAGCACCACTCCCAGATGGCGCGCAGCAAGTAGGGCTTGGTGGACGGCAGTTCCATCTTACTTGCGCATGGCCTTTTCGGACGGCGTCAGCGCGTCGATGAAGCCCTGGCGGCTGAAAATGCGTTCGGCGTACTTCATCAGCGGTGCCGCAGCCTTGCCGAGATCGATGCCGTAGTGGTCGAGACGCCACAGCAGGGGGGCGATGGCGACGTCGAGCATGGAGAACTCATCACCCAGCATGAACTTCTGCTTGTTGAAGATGGGCACGATCTCGGTCAGACGCGCCTTGATTTCCTGGCGGGCCTTGTCGGCGGTCTTGCCGTTCTTCTCGATGATTTCCATGTGCGAGAAGATCTCGCGCTCCATGCCGATCAGCAGCTGGCGGGCACGCGCACGCATGATCGGGTCGGCCGGCATCAGCTGCGGATGCGGGAAACGCTCGTCGATGTATTCGTTGATGATGTTCGGTTCGAACAGCACCAGATCACGTTCGGCCAGCACCGGCACGCGGCCGTGCGGATTGATCGCGGCCATTTCGTCGGCCTTGGAGAACAGGTCGACGTCGATCACCTGAAAGTCCATGCCCTTTTCGAACAGGACGATACGGCAACGGTGACTGAAGGGGCAGGTCGTGCCCGAGTAGAGGTTCATCATGTTTAGCAACCCTCAAAATGAGATTCGGCACCGGGGGCAGACCGAAGTCTAACCCACGATGCCGTCAGCCGATCCGGGAAGGATCAGTGAATGTCTTTCCAGTATTCCTTCTTCAGGGCGTAAGCCACCACGAAGAGCAGCGCCAGGAAGGCCAGCACGAAAATGCCGAGCGTCTTGCGGTACTCCTGTTGCGGTTCGCCCATCCAGACCATGAAGCCGACCAGGTCGGAAACCGCCTTGTCGTATTCTGCCGGGCTCATCTTGCCGGGAACGGCCAGTTCGAGCTTGTGCGTTTCATGGTTCATCACCTGGGTACCCTGCAGTTCCCACAGCACGTGCGGCATGCCGACAGCTTCGAAGGCAACGTTGTTCCAGCCGGTCGGACGCTTTTCGTCCTGATAGAAAGTACGCAGATAGGTGTACAACCAGTCGGCACCAGCACCCGGATTACCCAATTCGCCACGGGCACGAGCGATGATGGTCAGATCCGGCGGCATCGCGCCGAACCACAGCTTCTGCTCGTCATGACGGGCAGCAACCATCATCAGGTCACCGATCTTGTCGCTGGTGAACATCAGGTTTTCCTTGACCTGTTGTTCGGTTAGGCCAAGATCCATCAGGTTCTTGTAGCGCATGTAGGAAGCGCCATGACAGTTCATACAGTAATTGACGAACAGCTTGGCACCATTCTGCAGTGCGGCCTTGTCGCTCACCGAACCGGGCCACTTGTCGAGCGGCACGTTGGCACCGGCCGCAAAAGCCAGAACCGGTGCGAAGAGCAATGCGATCAGAAATTTTTTCATTTTATGCACCCTCTCACTTCGTGACACGTTCGGGAACCGGCTTGAACTTGTCCATCCGGGACCACCACGGCATGGCGAGGAAGAAACCGAAATAGAACACCGTACAGATCTGCGAGATCAGTTCGCCCATCGCGGACGGCGACTGGGTACCCAGATAACCGAGGATGAGGAAGCAGATCACGAACAGGGTGATCATCACCTTGGTGATCGGGCCGCGATAGCGGATCGAACGCACCGGGCTACGGTCCAGCCACGGCAGGAAGGCGAAGATCACGACCGAGGCGCCCATGGCAACCACACCCCAGAACTTGGCGTCGAGGCCGAAGAAGTTCCAGACGATGGCGCGCAGGATCGAGTAGTACGGCGTGAAGTACCAGACCGGGGCGATGTGCGGCGGGGTCTTCAGCGGGTCAGCCGGATAGAAGTTCGGCGTTTCCAGGAACAGACCGCCACCTTCCGGCGCGAAGAAGAGGATCGCGCTGAAAGCCATCAGGAAGACGACCACGCCGACGATGTCCTTGACCGTGTAGTACGGATGGAACGGGATGCCGTCGAGCGGAATGCCCTTCTCGTCCTTCTTTTCCTTGATGTCGATACCGTCCGGGTTGTTCGAGCCGGTTTCGTGCAGCGCCAGGATGTGCGCGGCAACCAGGCCGATCAGCACCAGCGGGAAGGCGATCACGTGGAAGGAGAAGAAGCGGTTCAGGGTCGCATCACCAACGACGAAGTCGCCGCGGATCAGGATGGACAAATCGTTACCGACCACCGGGATGGCACCGAACAGGTTCACGATCACCTGGGCACCCCAATACGACATCTGACCCCACGGGAGCAGGTAACCGAAGAAGGCTTCACCCATCAGCACCAGGAAGATGCCGACGCCGAACAGCCAGGTCAACTCACGCGGCTTGCGGTACGAACCGTAGATCAGGCCACGGAACATGTGCAGATAGACCACGATGAAGAAGGCCGAGGCACCGGTCGAGTGCATGTAGCGGATCAGCCAGCCACCCGGCACGTCGCGCATGATGTATTCGACCGAGGCGAAGGCGACCGGCACACCGGCGGCGTTCAGCGAGGCATCCGGCTTGTAGTGCATGACCAGGAAGATGCCGGTGACGATCTGGATGACCAGAACCAGCAGGGCCAGCGAGCCGAAGAAATACCAGAAGTTGAAGTTCTTCGGTGCGTAGTATTCGGAAAGGTGACCCTTCCACATCGAGGTTGCCGGGAAACGGGCATCAACCCATTCCAGCACGTTGCCGGCCAGCGAGCCGTCCGACTTGTACTTTTCGAAATTTCCACCAGCCATGGTCATGCCCCCTTCTTGTCTTCGCCGATCAGGATACGGGTATCAGCCAGATACACGTGCGGCGGCACTTCGAGATTGGTCGGTGCAGGCTTCGCCTTGAACACGCGGCCGGCGAAGTCGAATGTCGAACCGTGGCAGGGGCACAGGAAGCCGCCGAGCCAGTCGCCAGCCATGCCTTCTTCGGCACCGGCCTTGAACTTCGAAGTCGGCGAGCAACCCAGGTGGGTACAGATGCCGACGACGACCAGCAGGTTTTCCTTGATCGAACGGGTCGGGTTGGCAGCGTAATCGGGCTGCTGCGACTTCACTTCTGAATTCGGGTCGGCCATCTGATCGGCCAGCTTGGGCAGCGTTTCGAGCATTTCCGGGGTCCGGTTGATGATCCAGACCGGCTTGCCACGCCATTCGACGGTCATCATCTGACCGGCTTCCAGCTTGCTGATATCGACTTCGACCGGTGCGCCTGCTGCCTTGGCACGTTCGGACGGAAGCAAACTGGACACGAACGGCACGAGCGCGGCAACCGCGCCCACACCGCCCACGGCTGCGGTTGCGACGACTAGACGCCGCCGGCCGCAGTCCACTTTCCCTTGATTGCTCATAACGCTGACCCCTGAAGGAATTGAATGGGTTTAAAAACAAACGCTAAATTATACGCCAATGGAACCCCCGATAAAAGCCGCTGTCGCAATCAGGATGAACCAAGAAGCTTGCGTTCGCGCAAAGCCTGCGCCAGCGTTCCGGCGTCGACGTACTCAAGTTCGCCGCCGACGGGCACCCCGCGAGCGATCCGGGTGACGTTGATATCGCGCGCCTTGAGCATGGCCATGATGTAATGCGCCGTTGCTTCGCCTTCGTTGGTGTAGTTGGTCGCCAGGATGACTTCACGCACCAGGCCATCACTGGCCCGGGCCAGCAAACGTTCCAGGGCAAGGTCGCGCGGGCCGATGCCATCCATGGGCGAAATCCTGCCCATCAGGACGTAATAAAGCCCCTGATAAGCCTGGGTCTGCTCCATCATGTTCATGTCGACCGGCGTCTCGACCACGCAAAGCAGACTGGGATCGCGCCGTGGCGAAGCACAGCGCTCGCAGATATCGAGCTCGGTGAATGTATTGCAGCGCTGACAATGGCGAATCGCCTGCAGGGCATGCTGGATCGCATCACCCAGCCGGGCGGCCCCAGCCCGGTCATGCTGCATCAGGTGATAGGCCAGCCGCTGGGCCGACTTGGGGCCGATCCCCGGCAGACAGCGCAGGGCCTCGATCAGGGCCTCAAGTCCACTGGGATTCACGTCAGAACGGCAGCTTGAAACCCGGCGGCAGATTCATGCCGGCGGTGAAGCCGGACATCTTTTCCTGGCTCAGTGCTTCGCCCTTGCGCGCAGCGTCGTTCATCGCGGCCGCGATCAGGTCTTCGAGCATCTCACGGTCGTCCATGACTGAAGGATCGATGGAAACGCGGCGCACATCATGCGCGCAGGTCATCACCACCTTGACCATGCCGGCACCGGCCTGACCTTCGACTTCAGTATGCGCCAGTTGCTCCTGCGCCTTCTTCATGTTTTCCTGCATCATCTGGGCCTGCTTCATCAGGCCGCCCAAACCGCCCTTAATCATGTGCTGCTCCGTCAATCAATGGGTTTAATGGAAGATTTCACAATCGAAGCGTCCAGTGAGGAAATCGCCTCCTGAACGAACATGTCCTGTTCAATAGCCGCCTCTGCGTCGGCCTGACGCGCCTGCCGCTGCCGCCCCGCCTGTTCGGCCGGCGTCTCCGACGAAGGATCACCAAGTTCGATTTTCAGCACTAGTGGCCGACCAAAGTATTCACTCAAGGCCTGCTGCAAACGCTCAGGCGACGGCTTCATCTGCAGGTGCCCCTTCGTCGAGGGCAAGCGCAACAGACAACGCCCTTCCTCGAGTGCCCGCAATTCGCAATTCAGCGCCAACTCCTTGGCCAGGCCACTCAGCGCCAGACGGGCCACCGTGGCATTCCAGTTATCGCCAGCATCTTCCGCAAACGACTTCGCCGCGGGCGCGGCTCGCTCGGCAGCCGCTGCCGGCGGCGTCACTGCAGCCACCGGTGCCTTGGGCACGGGTGCCGCCGACACAGCAGTCGGACGCGGTGTTGCACGAACCGTATCCAGCATTTCCGGCACGCCGCGCGGCCGGAAAGCATGCAGGCGTAACAGGGTCATCAGGAACCCGGCATGCTCGTCCGGCGCCAGGCCCAGTTCGGCGCGACCGAGATTGACGATCTGGTAGGCCAACTGAACAAACTCGGGCGACAGCATGCGCGCCAGCAGCGTAATGCGCTCGCGATCCGGATCCTCGTCATCGACCGCCTCAGGTACGCATTGCGCCACCTGGATACGCGTCAACAATGCGGCGAGTTCCTGCAGCGCACTGGCAAAGGAGAGGCTGCGCACCGCCAGCGTCGACGCGACCTGCAGCAAAGCCGAGGCATTACCTTCGTGCAGCGCTTCCAGTATCGAAAACAGATGATCCTGGTCGACGCTACCCAACATGACCCGGACCTGTGACTCGTCCACCCGCCCGGCACCATGCGCAATGGCCTGGTCGAGCAGGGACAGCGAATCACGCATGCTGCCGCCGGCCGAACGGGCAATCAGGGCCAAGGCCCCTTGATCGAACGGGATGTCCTCGGCTTGCAGGATGTTCGCCAGATGACCGGAGATGGCCGGTGCCGGCATCTGCTTGAGGTTGAACTGCAGACAGCGCGATAGGACGGTCACCGGAATTTTCTGAGGATCGGTCGTCGCCAGAATGAACTTGACGTGTTCCGGCGGTTCCTCCAGCGTCTTCAGCATGGCATTGAACGCCGACGTCGACAGCATGTGCACTTCGTCGATCACGTAAACCTTGAAACGGCCACGCGTCGGTGCGTAGATTGCGTTCTCGAGCAACTGACGCATTTCATCGACACGGGTATTGGTTGCCGCATCGACTTCCAGCAGATCGACGAAACGTCCGGCATCGATTTCCTGGCAGGCCGAGCACTTGCCGCAAGGCGTGGCGGTGATGCCGGTTTCGCAATTCAGGGATTTGGCCAGGATGCGCGCAATGGTGGTCTTGCCGACCCCGCGCGTACCGGTGAACAAGTACGCATGATGTAGCCGCTGTTCGGACAATGCATGCGTCAACGCCCGAACCACATGTTCCTGGCCGACGAGTGTCGAAAAATTGCGCGGTCGCCACTTGCGGGCGAGAACCTGGTAACTCATGCGCCCCACACCAAAGCAAAAATGAAAGTGGCGAGCCTAACCCCCGGCACTTGCAGTTAATGGCTGTGGCTGCTTCCTTCCGGACCTGACCAGGTTCACCACACTACAATGCGGGGAGACCCGCCGGTGCGAATTCTAGCACAGAGCGCCTTTCCCGCCCCGAGGATCGACAACTAAATTCCCCGTGGTTTCGTCGTTCAAGAACGCAAAAACCCCCGCTGCTTTTAGCAGCGGGGGTTTTGGTATTGGGTAGCCTGGCGGTGACCTACTTTCGCGAGCGGAAGCTCACTATCATTGGCGCTCATCTGTTTCACGGTCCTGTTCGGGAAGGGAAGGGGTGGGTCCAGAAG